>Ga0256404_1003938_pt1 | contig 29066 bp, 20 predicted proteins | sample RumenRJG_01DNA_FD_185990 | JGI IMG/M metagenome (GOLD analysis project Ga0256404, IMG submission 185990) | Bovine rumen microbial communities from Lethbridge, Alberta, Canada - RJG_01 | ecosystem: Host-associated > Mammals > Digestive system > Stomach > Rumen | place: Canada: Alberta | collected...
GACCGTATTCTACGGACACCTTGGTTCCTTCTGTGTTGAGAGGATACTGATTCAGTATGATGTTCCTGCCGTCTGCGTCAAGATAGCGCCTGCGCCTTACATGAAGCAGTACCTTACGGTTGCGTATAGGATAGTCCTTGATGACAGTAGCTTCCGTGAAGCCGTTGGGCTTCAATCCCATCTGGTCCTCACTGCGATTGTCACGCTCATCCAAATAGATATTGAGTATGCGATTGTACAACTTGTCTGAAATGGTAGTACCTGGATTATTCTCCTCTGTCATGTTCACTACCTCAAACCAGTCTATCATCCCATCGGGGAGGAAAAAACTGATGATAAAATCTCGATCTATACCTGATGTTTGCTGTTCCATGGTGCAAAGGTACGAAAAATATTTCTTCATGTATCATATATGCACCATTTTTCGGCTAAGCATGCATCAGGCTCCCACGGAAGTTTTCATCTGCGCCGTAAAATACTATCAAAAGAAATAAGTATTGTAAAAGGAATAGGCACAAGCGACAAAGATAAACGATATGAAACCATAAAGAGTATCAATCCAGATTCGGGAGAAAATCTGGAGGAATACAAACGTTTTTGGGCAATGAAAAAGGCAACGTCTTTTTCTCAATATCTAACATCGAAATTAGGTAGAATTGAAAGAGGCTTTTCTAATGGCGAGAATAGCATGATGTATCTAGCTGAAGAAATTAAACAGGCTGGTCTTTATCTCTTAGATGAACCAGAAAATAGTATGTCATGCAAGTTTCAAAAACAGTTGGCAGAAATTATCGAATACTCAGCAGTACATTGTAATTCTCAATTCATTATTGCTACTCATTCTCCTTTCTTATTGGCAATTCCTGATGCAAAAATATATAATCTTGATGCAGACCCTGTATGCGTGTCTAAATTCTGGGAATTAGATAACATGGTAGATTATTATTATTTATTTGAATCTTTCTCTGAACAAATAAAACAAACAATGTGTGAAAGCGAATGAACGTCCGCCAAAAGTTTTAAAAAGCGCCTGATAGTTTGAATTGCTTCTTGGATCACATAGAAGATGTATGATGGAAGAAGGAATACGAACTCCTGTTGTGCTGTCTCACATCTTTTCTAAGATTGTCGGCGCAGTGAGTCGACAATTATGAATAGCTGACGCAATGAGTCAATTATCTGGGTTGTGGGCTCAGAGGGTATAGAATTGGAAATAGTGGCCGCAGTGAGGCCACAAACTATTAATTTGAGCGCTTTGACGGGGAAACGTGTTATAATTGGTGTTCACTTATGGGCAAAAAAACACCTGATAGTTTGAATTGCTTCAGGGACTACCAGGAATGAACAGTGCAAAGGTATGAAATAATTCTGAACTATCCAAGGAATTAGGGCAAAATGATATTAAAGTGTAATAATCTACGGAGAAAGTTGGAATTCTCTGTAAGTTTTTACATAAATTGCCCGCTGGGATATAGAAAAAACAGACCCGACAGCTTGATAAATCAGAGGCTGCCGGGAATCAACGGTGCAAAGATAGGAATAATTTCTGAATATTCCAAATATTTAAGCAATTATTTTTCGAAAATCGATTATAAGCACATTATTTTGCTGCATGCGCTGCCTACATGGTCAAGTCCAAACATCAATGAAGCACCATCTATACCCATCCAATTGAAAAGTCGCATCATGCGAGCATACTGGTTTAGGGCATAGGACGTGTCAATAGCTGCGTTGGGCCGACTGAAGCAAATAGGCTCATGATGAGCGATACGATTGCGTAGCTTGTTGATGTAATCAAGCTCCTGGAATATATAGGAGTTGTCATATCGATGCTGTCGAGTAGAGGTCGGCTTGTTGGGGAAAATATGCAGCAACGATTGTCCCATAAGGGCATAGACAACGTTAGAAAACATGTATTTCCAGACACCAAATTCCATTTCTGAGAGCAGTTTTGAATGGCTGTAAGCGTTGCTTCTCATCAGCTCGTTGTAAGCTTTTTCTATGATTTTTCGAGTCTTTTCTACTCGAAGATCATAATAAAGCCTTCCATTAGGAATAACCGCATCACGCAACCAATCGTTACCAAGATTGGCAGTCAATTGTCTATCAATCTTGTTTCGCAATGCGACTTCAAAGCAACTGATTAACGTGAACATCTCTTGGGACAACTTAAGATTATAGCGATATAAAGTCATCGCTTTTTTGCTGTCGTTATTACATGCATGCAGATACTTGCGCATGCGTTGTTGTGAGATAATATCTTCAAATTCTGAATACTTCATATGCTCATTATTTTAGTGCAAAATTACTAAATTCTTGGCAAATTCCTGCCATCTTTTCCGCTTATTTTTGTTTTCTTGGGCACTTTCTCGTTTTATCGGAATGGTACATCAAACCAATTGGCGGATGCGCCCCGATTTTTGCACTTTGCGCTGATTATGCGCCGAGTTTTCACCTTAAAAGTTAGGCTGAGACCAATAAATTGGAATGACCACTTTCTAAATGAAAATATCGAGAAGCCCTTTATTTGCTGGGATTCTCGATAAATTCTTGCTTTTTCAAAGCGGGATTGGCTTCGCCGATCCCTGTGTGACCTCGGTGGGATTCAAACCCACGACCTTCAGAACCGGAAACAAACGCTGAAATCTCCCAAAACGCCTTTATTTATCGACCTTTCAAGGATTAGCCCTTTTCACTTTGCGGCTATTTTGCGGCTATCATAGACGGGAACTTGGTTCATTTGCTTATTTCTCTTTAAATTGTTACTTGTCTTCAATGATCTCAAAAGCCTTAGGAAGATTGCTGTATGATTCTCCCTCCGTTCCAAATGCCTGGGCACGTTGGATGGCTGTTTCAAGGCGGTGGTCTGCCAATAGGTCTGCCACCCATTTTTCTTTCGAGAGGAACTTCTCTTGCTTGGAGAAGTCGGGGATGTACTTATGCAGCACGTCAATCACATCGTCGGATGTTGCAAAATACCTGTTGGTGTTCAGATAGTGCAGCAGGAACCAGAACTCGATGGATGGCATGCTGTCGCAGATGATAACGTCTTTACGGTCTTTATACTTCTGGCATAGCGCCTCGAACTTAGCACGCTCCGTAGGATTGTTGCGTGTGATGTCAGTATCGAACACGCATACGGCAATGCCTCGGTCTGCCAAGACTCTATCCACTTGCTTCTGAATCTCGTCTAACGACTGTTCTGTGAAGTTGCGAGGCTTGCAGGTATAGCGGTAACCTTTGAGCCTACGAAGATTGGTGAAGTAGAAGCGTTCTGTTGCTCCTTCGCCTATAATCGTAATCTCAGGCTGTCTGAGTGATCTTTGTTGGGTCTTTCTTGCCATTTACAGTCCTCCTTACATGATGATATTAGGCAACGCTCCAAACTGTCCGTTCATGTAGGCACGGTGGATGGATGACAACTTGTTAAGCCCTCGGAACTCAACCAACGAGAACAGGTTGCTGTTGCCGTCCTTTCCTTTCTCCGTAAACCAGACGGAATCTTTGCCGAAGATGTCATCAATATCTCGCAGGATGGGGTCGTAGTGGGTGGTGACAATCAGTTGCGATTGATTATCCTTCTTGTTGACGAAGCGGGTAAGCATATACTCCATCAGGTTCGGATGGATAGAAGCCTCCAACTCATCGACGCACAACAGCCCTTGGCATTTCAGTTGCGAGTAGATGATGGACTCCAGTTCCACCATGCGAGTTGTTCCGGCACTCTGGCTGTTTTCTAGCAGTACATAATCCTCTTCGCCTCGCTCCGTCTCCACCTTGTGCCCAAAGAGCGCAGCCATCTTCTTGATCTTGATGTCGGAGATGTTGAAGTCTGCCTCCTTCACAAAGTGCATGAGATATTCCTTGAACGTAGAATCCTCCGACAGCATGTTCTTGGTCGTGTCAGAGATAGCAGTGTCTGAACCATTGATGAGCGGCATCATACGTTTGTCAATCCAACGGCGCATATCGTCAAGGTAGCTCACAGCCACATTCACTTTCTTCAGCACTGCCAGGATAGACATGTTACGCAGACAGTTGACAGAGAGCGCATCAATCTCAGCCTGTGAGAGTTTGACTGCAGCAGGGTTGAAAGTCAGCTTCGATATGCCGTTGACATCTTCACGGGTAAAGACCTTAGTGGGGCGGTTGCTGAGATAGACATACATCACCTCGCTACACACCTTCTCAGGATTGACCACCAACTGGTACCAATAGCGTATGCCGTTGACGTAGAGTTTCACGTCAAACTCCGTGTCGTACTTCAATGCGTCAGGTTGCATCAAGAACGGCTGCACATCCGTACCCTCATCGTTCTTCATCGGAATCTTATTCCAGAACACCCGAAGGAAGTCGATGGCTTCAAGCAGGTTTGACTTGCCACTGGCATTGGCACCCAGCACCACAGCGAAGCGTAGCAGCTGAACACCATCGGGCATGGTCACGACACTATTGTATTTGTCATTCCCTGATGTCTCGAAACTCAGTACCACCTCGTCACGAAACGACTTGAAGTTTTTTATCTTTAGTTCTTGTAGCATATCTAAGAGCGAAATTACGTCGCAAAGATACGAATAATTTTCGTTCGTTGACATCAAATCTGTTATAAAATCAAATTTTGTTTTTAAAATTAGCATGATTTAACCAAATTAGCCGATTAAAATCTTAAATCCATCAGTTCTATAATGCCTCTATTCTGGAATTCATTGACAATCAACGAGCATACGGAAACTTCTTCACTTTGCTTGATGCTGGCGTTCTTTTTCAAACTTTCCCTCAGCGGCAAGATAGTGGGCTTTACAAGAGAAGAGAAACTGGAGATTCCTGCCGAAGCCTTGCGTGAAGCCTTGACGAATGCCCTTTGTCATAGGATGTTCCATAATACAAGTAGTTCTGTCGGCATCGCTATCTATGATGATCGTGTAGAGATTGAAAATACTGGCCATTTACCAGATGAATTGACTGTAGAGACCATTAAACAATCCCATCATTCTTTTCCTCAGAACCCGACTATTGCTGATGTGTTATTCAAAACAACATTCCTGGAGAACTGGGGCAGTGGTGTCGGTCGTATGGTAGATGCTTGTAAGCAAGCTAATCTTCCAGAACCAGAGTTCAATCAGAATGCGGCATTCGTGTGGGTCACGTTCAAACGTGCAACCATACAACCATACAACCCCTCAACCCCACAAGTTCACCCCTCAACCCCACGGCCTCAAAGGATAATAGTAAGGCTCAAAAGCTAAAGACATTCTTATCAATCATTGGAGAGAATGGGGCAAATCTTAAGATGTTAATGGAAAGTATGCATCTTAGAGATAGGAAGAGCTTTGTAAACAACTACATCAATCCCAATTTGTCAGAAGGTTATATTGCTATGCTGTACCCAGAAATTCCAAATCACCCAATGCAATCATACTATCTGACTAAGAAGGGAAGAGAGTTGTTGGACCAACTCTAACAAGTGTTAATGAACCATTTATTGGAAATTAGGGCGATTTGTAAAGCCTTGTTGTTATGGTTTAGTGGTGCATTATGTAAATAGAAAAATCCGCAAGAAACTGGTATTCAGAATCTTGCGGATTTTAATAAGTGATCCCGTTGGGATTCAAACCCAAGACCTTCAGAACCGGAATCTGCACTTCTGGATCAATACCCCAAGTCTCCACCCTTTGCCTGGAAGGCATTGAGAGCGACTTCGAGTTTCTTCTCATATTCCTCACCCAGTTTCTCGTCGACCTGCGAAGCCAAGTGGGCCAGATGTTCCAGGATATAGGCATGGAGCAGACAGTCGCGCTGACAGCCGGCAAAGCGCGAGGGGCTGAGCGAGCAGTAGTAGTTCAGGTACTGGCTCGACTTCTTCCACAAGCAGGCAATCACCTCCTTGGCTTTCGCGTCGTTGCCGATGGAGGCGTAGGTACGGGCCATATCGAGCGAACCGCTCTGGAAGTCGTGGGGCACATTGGTACCGGGAAGCTCCTTTTCGCAGAGTGCCAGCACCTTGGCAGCCTTTTCTGGCTGGTCTTCCTGTGCCAGGTTCATGGCTAACTGCGAGAGCAGACGACGATGGGTGAAGCACATGCGCATAACAGTCTCATCGAGATAGATGCCGGGCTGCTTCACGTTTCCGAACTTGAAGCGGTTCATCACGTTGTCGTAAGTCTTCTCCGTATCGAAGTTCTTCATGCCGTCGAGCGGCTGACCGCCCACGTTTGTCGTAAACGGAGTGATGCGGTTGGCAAGACCCTCCTGCACAAAGTTGTCGCCCAAGTTCATATAGTTCTCCTGACCCACGGTAGTGGCTACGTAGATGGGGCGAGTCCAGTTGGCATGGGCAATCATCTCGAGCATCATCAAGTCGCCTTTATACAAGGTGCCCTTGCCCTTGAGCGAGATGACCATGCGGTCGGGTATCGAGTCGCCCTGCAGCATCATGCCGCTCTTCTTGACGGCCTCCTTGTCGATGGTCATGTAGACGGTATCGGTAGGTATAACGTGCAGGTCGGGATTGGTCGAGCGCACCCAACGGTTCAGGATGTTCGTCAGCTCGAACGGCTCTTCGCCGAACTGCTCAACGGCAGCCTCGGGCATGTCACGATACATGCCGAGCACTTCTTCCTTCAGACGCGGATCTACCTGTACGTACTCGTTCGTGCCGGCACAATACTCAATACGCTTCCACGTGATGGGCAGCGAGGGAGAGTCGTAAGCTGGACGCACCATTTGGTCGATGTACCAGTCGGTCTGCAGATAAGACAGGTTGCAAACACGTGCATCGGTACGCACACCCTCGGTATCCTGGTTGTACCACAAGGGGAAGGTATCGTTATCACCATTGGTGAAAATGATGGGATTGCCTTCCTGTTGTAGCGACATGAGATAGTTCTGACCGAAGTCACGGCAGGTGTAACGGCCGGAGCGGTCGTGGTCGTCCCACGTCTGCGAAGCCATCTGAAGAGGAACCATGAGGCATATAAGACCGATAAGGCCAATGAGTGCTACAGGCTGTTTCTTCAGCTTGCGGGTGAGCAGATCGCACAGGGCAGCAACGCCCATACCGCACCAGATGGCAAAGGCATAGAACGAGCCGGCGTAGGCATAGTCGCGCTCACGTGGCTGTAAAGGTGTCTGGTTGAGGTAGACCACGATGGCAAGACCCGTCATAAAGAAGAGGAAGAACACTACCCAGAACTGCTTAATGCCCTTCTGACCGCGTCCCAGCGACTGCCAGAACAGTCCGATGAGTCCCAACAACAGGGGCAGGCAGTAGAACACGTTGTGGCCCTTGTTCTCTTTCAGGTCATCGGGCAGTGTACTCTGGTCGCCCAAACGGGCATTGTCGATGAACGGAATGCCGGTTATCCAGTTACCATGCTCCAGCTCGCCGTGACTCTGGATGTCGTTCTGACGACCTGCGAAGTTCCACATGAAGTAGCGCCAGTACATCCAGTTGCACTGGTAGGAGAAGAAGAACTTCAGATTCTCAATCTGCGAAGGCACTTTTACCATCATCGACTCACCACAGCGGTCGAAGGGAACTTCGTTGCCATCGATGCTGCCACCCATCCAGCTTTCGTAAGCCTGTGCGTGGCTGCTGCTCCATATACGGGGGAACAGCATGTTCTGGGCGTAGACGTACTCGTCCTTCGTACGTACCACGAAGTAAGAGTCTTTTTCATCAGCACTGGCTTTCTCCTTACGCTGCCACACGGGTTTACCGGTACTCTGCACAGGACGGCAATAGCGACCTTCGGTCTCAAGCTTCACCTGAGAGGTGTAGGCCTGGCCGTAGAACAGCGGACGCGAACCATACTGGTCGCGGCTCAGGTAGTCGCCCAGGGTAAAAATGTCCTCGGGCGAGTTCTGGTCCATGGGCGGGTTGGCGCTCGAACGGATAACGATCACTGCGTAAGTGGAGTATCCAATCATCAGCATCAGCATGCACAGCAGCATGGTGTTCTTCAGTCGGGCAGATACCAAGGGGAGCTTCTGGTACTTACGGTTCAGCACGAACCACAGCAAGGCCAGCACCACCACACCGATGATGGCAGCACTCCATCCGTAGCCATAGAACGGCACTCCCAACATACCCACCGAAAGAAGGAAGGCAATGTTCTGTCGTTTCTCGGAACCACCCGTCTGGGTCTCATAGATAGCCCAGATGACCGAAGCAATAAGTAGGATGATATAGATATACTCGCCCGTGTTGAAAGGACAACCTAAGGTGTTCACAAAGAACAGCTCAAACCATCCGCCCACGGTGATAATGCCAGGCACTACGCCATAGAGCACCAAGGCTACCAGCGCAAACGAAACACACAGCGCAATGAGCGAGCCCTTGGCGTTGGCATTGGGGAAACGCTTGTAGTACCACACCAAGACGATGGCGGGAAGACATAGCAGGTTGAGCAGGTGGACACCGATACTCAAACCGGTCATATACATGATGAGCACTAACCAGCGGTCGCTGTGAGGCTCGTCGGCATGGTCTTCCCACTTCAGTATCAGCCAGAACACCACGGCGGTGAACGCCGATGAGTAGGCATACACCTCGCCCTCGACAGCCGAGAACCAGAACGTGTCGCTGAAAGTATAGATCAGTGCGCCCACAAGGCCACTGGCCTCAATGGCTATCAGCTTCGAAAGCGACAGTTCCGACCAGTTGTCAATCAGCAACCTGCGAACCAGATGGGTGATGCTCCAGAACAGGAACAGGATACACGTGGCCGAGAGCAGGGCACTCATCATGTTGACCATGTAGGCCACCTGCGTCGCATCGCTGGCAAACTGTGAGAAAAGATTGGCCGTCAGCATGAAGAAGGGCGCACCAGGCGGATGGCCTACTTCGAGCCTATAGCCCGTGGTAATAAACTCCGGACAGTCCCAAAAAGAGGCTGTCGGCTCAATAGTGGAACAATAGACGAAGGCTGCAATCAGAAACGTCAGCCACCCGACTACGTTGTCCACGAGACGGTACTGTTTCATTTAAAAATGTATTTTTAACGTTAAAACTGCTGCAAAGGTAGCATTTTTTTACTGAACTATGGTCGTGACGACAAAGAAAATGCCCTGCCTCTACAAAAATTAACACACAACTTTTCACTTCTTACATATTAATTCTTTGTAGTAAACAGATTTTTTCTTATTTTTGCAGACAGTTTTTATCAATAACCAAGATAGTCATTATGTACGACAAAGAAAGAGGACTATACATTGCCCACTGCGAAAACGGGGCATTGTCGATTACGGGAAAGATGGCCAATCGCCACGGACTCATCGCCGGAGCTACGGGCACGGGTAAGACCGTCACGCTACAGGTAATGGCCGAAACGTTCTGTCAGGCAGGCGTGCCCTGCTTCATGGCCGATATGAAAGGCGACCTAAGCGGCATCTCACAGGTAGGCAAGCTGAGTGGCTTCATTGAGAAGCGAATGCCTGAGTTCGGCATCGAGAATCCCGAATTCCAAGCCTGCCCTGTGCGTTTCTACGATGTGTTTGGCGAACAGGGGCACCCCATGCGAGCCACCGTCTCGCAGATGGGACCACAGTTGCTGTCGCGCCTGTTAGGGCTGAACGAGACACAGGATGGTGTGCTAAACATCGTGTTCCGCATTGCCGACGAGCGTGGACTGATGATTCTTGACCTTAAGGACTTACGCTCGATGCTCGACTGGGTATCGAAGAACGCCAAGGCTTACACCACCAAATACGGAAACATCTCGACTGCCTCTGTGGGAGCCATCCAGCGCGCACTGCTGCAGTTGGAGGCGCAGGGCGCCGACAAGTTCTTCGGTGAACCGGCCTTCGACATCTACGACCTCCTGCAGACTGAACAGGGCAAGGGTGTGATGAGCGTACTGGCTGCCGACAAGCTGATGATGCAGCCCAAGCTCTACTCCACATTCCTGCTCTGGCTGCTCTCCGAGCTCTACAGCACACTGCCCGAGGTGGGCGATCTGCCGCTGCCCAAACTGGTGTTCTTCTTCGACGAGGCCCACATGCTGTTCGACGGCACCTCGAAGGCCCTGCTCGACAAGATTGAACAGGTGATTCGTCTCATCCGCTCGAAAGGCGTAGGCATATACTTCATCACCCAAAGTCCTACTGACATCCCCGAGAACATCCTCGGACAGTTGGGCAACCGCGTGCAGCATGCCCTGCGTGCCTATACACCGAAAGATCAGAAAGCCGTGAAGACTGCTGCCGACACGTTCCGCGCTAATCCAGCCTTCAAGACCGACGAGGCCATCATGAACCTTGAGACGGGTGAGGCCCTCGTTTCGTTCCTCGACGAGAAGGGTGCCCCCGGCATGGTAGAGCGCGCCAAGATTCTGTTCCCGTTGTCGCAGATAGGTGCCGTGACCGAAGGACAGCGGCTCGACATCATCAAGCAGAGCCGCATCTACGGCAAGTACGACACACCCATAGACCGTGAGAGCGCCTATGAAATACTGATGAAAGAGGCCGAGACCCTGCCCGCCGAGCAGGAGAAGCCCGAAAAGCCCGAGAAAGCCACAAAGGCCGAGAAGGAAGAAAAGAAGAAGCCCGGCTTGATGAGCAAGGTAATGAAGGCCGTGATGACTGCCGTCACTACGACGCTGGCCACTATCCTCGGCACTTGGGTGTCGAACAAAGTGAGCGGCAAGGAGTCGAAGTCGCGCACGTCGGCCAAGGAAAAAGTGGTAAAGAACGCCACCAGCGCCGCCACGCGCACCATTACCAAGGAACTGACACGCGACATTCTGGGGAATCTGGTGAAGTAAAAAAACTGTATCTTCTATTGATCTGTTAGAACGTCAACGCTCTGACTGCGCTTGCCAAATAGTTCGCCGATGTTGATGCCGATATTATAGGACGAGCAATAGGCATTCATGCCTTCCGAAGTCTTGAATACTGGCAACAGGCCTACAGATGCGCTGAACTTTACCGGGCCAAGAACCATGTTGAAGTCAACATTCAGGCCCCAATGGTAGATCTTCAACTGGCGTTCAATGGGGTCTCCAAAGGCCTTGGGCTCAAACACGTAACTGGCTTTCCCGAAGCAGTATTGAGGCACTATGCCAACACCAAATTGCATATCGAGCCAGTCCGTCGGCCACATGGGAGCATATCCCAACATGAATGGTATTCTCATAGAGCCATACGACATGTAGCTGGCCGATGCCGGAGCATTGGTGCGGTCTTCAAATGCTATGTGGTGACCATCGTTGCCAAGCATCGCGCTGTTTTGGAATCTGTGTTTGCTATAGACCACTTGTACGGCATTGGACAGCACCAGATTGCCCCGCTTGTTGATAGGGAAAATGCCCTCTACAGATGTAAAGCCGATTTCAAAGCCGCCCTGTGCATGTAATCCTTCTTTCGACGTGCCATTCTCAATACCAGCGGTACCGATTTCTGTCTGCAGCGACGATGTGCCCCACCAGAGCGTAGGATACATGGACGAGTAGAACCGGCTGGTACTGCTGGGGAAGAAGGGCGAACTGACGTAGATACGCTCCACCTCCTGCTTGTTGACGTATTTCGTCTCGCTCGTTTTCGTCAGCTGGATGCTGTCCTGAGTATAGACGCTAATGCGAGTTTCCACCGAGTCGTCGCTGATGACAAACTGTTTGCTGTTGTAAACTACGGTAGTGTCGGTCATTTCTTCAGCCATAAGGCTCATAGGCATGGCCAGTGCTGCCAGGATAAATAGTGCTCTCATATTCGTATTGCTTTTATTTGTTCTTTATCTTCGCTGATAACATATTCTTAGTATGTCGTCTGGTTCAAGCGCACCCTCAATGTAGATGACGGCTCCGCTCTTGTCTTCCTTCTGCGTATAGAGCACGTAGCGGTTCAGACCCTCGGCAGTTGGTGGCAGGATATAGTAACCACTGCTCACACGCCCGTCGCTGACCACCTCGCGAATCTTCCTGGCCTTTTGACGGTCGGTCTCCAACATAGCAGCTATCTGGTCTCCCTGTGTGCGATAGGTCAGGCTCTGGTAAGTCTTTAATTCATATCCGTGCAGGCGGGCGTCGTGCATTTCCACCATCTTACAGCCACGTTCGTGGCCAAAACGAGTGAACACGGCGGCAACCGCCAGCCCCTGCTGGGCCATCACAACTTGACTAACAGTCGTGAGTAATGCGATAAGTATAAACAAGCGTCTCTTCATATATAGTCCTCCTTATGGTGTGGCAAGAATGTCAATGGCATCGAAGGTTTCCTCATCGGTGGCCGAGACCAGCAACAACGCCTCCTCCGCTTCATAGGCAATAACGGCTGCATCAGTAGTGTAACATCCGTCCAAAACAGCATAGTTATGTACCGTCTGCTGTTCAGTATGTAGGGAATAAAGCAGCATGGCAGTCATGCCTGCTCCCACGAGCAGAAGAGCGGCAATACTGGCCACAATGGCCATACGGTATTCTTTTGGGGTATGTGCAGGTGTTGCGTTGTCACTGACTAAAGGATGTTGCTGGCTGGCTTCCCAGCAGAAGAGCGCCTTGTAGGGTTCCCACTCCTTCGGCACTATCTGCGTAGCGGTGAAATATCGACGCAGCAATTTCTCCTCCTCGTTGGTAGTATCACCATCAAGGTAGCGTTTTAGCAGTATTTCTATCTTTTCTCGGTTCATAGGGCTCTCATTTTTATAAATTGTTCGCGTATACGTCTCCGGGCACGGCTCAGGTTCTGGCGCAGACTCTCGTCGCTGCAGCCGGTGACAAGCATAATTTCCTCCTTTTCGTAGCCTTCTATCTCTTTCATCCGGAATATTCGTTGCTGCAACGGTGGCAGATGGTTGACGATGAAGTTGATGAGCTCCATGTCGTCTGAAAGGGCGGAAGTACTGTCATGCAGATGCTTGAGCAGTTGTTCATCGTTTTGGGTGTGCTGGCTCCAGCGCCAGTGGTCATTCCATTTGTTTCGCAGAATAGTCGATGCCAGTGCCGCCACGTTAGGATGGTTGCCCAACTCTTCGCGCAACTCCCACAGGCGTATCAGCGTCTCCTGCACCAGATCTTCGGCAGTGTCGGTATCAGAGGCCGACAAGCGTAACGCCTGTTGGAGCAGTCTGTCGCGCAGTGGCACAACGGTCTTATTGAACTCTTCTGCTTTCATCTTCTGTATATATAACGAATGAAATACGCTTCTTGTGACATCGCTCTTCAATTTTTCTCTTCTAAAGAAGTAAGGGGTCCAATGTCTCCACATGTTTGACAAATACTGGTTCAATCATTAGAACAACGTAGTTCGGAAATCAATCAACGCTTGATTGCGATACAAAGTCAACGAGTTTGTTCAACAAAGTCGACGAGTTTGTTCAACAAAGTCGACGAGTTTGTTCAAAAAAGTCGACGAGTTTGTCTAACAAAGTCGACGAGTTTGTATCATAAAACAGGCTCCATTGGTGATGACATCAAATTGAACGCCCTACTAAAGAAGTATAGAAAAACGCCGCATCTTCATATTTTTGCATATTTAACAGCTCTGCAACAAGGCCATCTGAGTTGTACAAAGAACACAAGACGCGGGGAAGCATCGTGGAAAAGTGGAAAAGTAAAACCGGCTTTCGGGTGTTTTATTTTTGCTGGTATTGCAATAAATCGGGAACAGGCGCGTTATTGTAAAGGTATATATACAAAAAAAAGAACGTATGATTGAATATATCAGGGGCGAGCTTACCGAGCTGTCGCCTGCCCTCGCCACGATAGAGGCCGCTGGCGTGGGTTACGGGCTGAGCATATCGCTCAACACTTTCAGTGCCATACAGGGTAAGAAAGAAGTGAGACTATACGTCTACGAGGCCATCCGCGAAGATGCCTACCAGCTGTACGGCTTCTATAATAAAAAGGAACGCGAGATGTTTGAGCTGCTCATCTCGGTTTCAGGAGTGGGAACAAACACTGCCCGCATGATGCTCTCGTCGATGAGCGTGAGCGAGTTGTGTGCGGCCATCACTACAGGCAACGAACGCGTAATCAAGGGTATCAAGGGCATCGGCAAGATGACGGCACAGCGCGTCATCGTGGATCTTCGAGACAAGATCGTGGCCTTAGGCATTGCCGACGAGATTCCTGCCGGAGGCTCGGTACAGGCTCCTGTGAACAACGCCGTGAAAGACGAGGCAGTCTCGGCACTGACCATGCTGGGCTTTGCACCCGCACCGTCGCAGAAGGTTGTCGTACAGATACTGCAGGAACAGCCCGACCTGCCCGTTGAACAAGTAGTGAAACTGGCGCTGAAGCAGATTAAATGATTTGAGGTTTGAGATTTGAGATTTATGAGGAAACTGTTAATGATACTCATGTTGTGCTGCGTTTGTCTGGTCGCTGTCGCCCAGACTAATCAGCAGACCTCAAACCTCAACCCTCAACCCTCAAATCAGGTAAAGGCCCAACCCAAGACTATCAAGGCAGCCGACGACGATATACCCGACTCGCTGGTACACTCCCGTTGGCGCATTCAACGCACGGCACCACTCGACAACAGCGACTTGGACTCCAGTGCCACCGACCTGAAGATGCCCGACAACCTGAAGCAGCAGGCTGAGTACGACGACTCGCTCAATGTATATTATATAGGTACGAAGATTGGCGACCAATACGTAAATACACCCGTGCTGATGACGCCACAAGAGTATCTGCGATGGAGCGAGCGGCGCATGCGCCAGATGTACTTCCGCACGAAAGATGCCGAGAACGTTTCTGCCAAAGGCAAAGAGAAGTTTGACTTCTCCGACATGCACTTCGACCTGGGACCAGCGGAGAAGATTTTCGGACCTGGTGGCGTGCGCATCAAGACCCAAGGAACAGCCGAACTGAAAGTGGGTGTCACACTGAAAAACATCGACAACCCGTCGCTACCCATACGTAACCGTAAGACCACTGCCTTCGACTTCGACGAGAAGATCAACCTGAGCCTCAACGGCAAGGTGGGCGACAAGGTGAACATGAACCTGAACTACAACACTGACGCCACCTTCGACTTTGACACAAAGAACCTGAAGCTGAAGTACGACGGTAAGGAAGACGAAATCATCAAGCTCGTCGAAGCCGGTAACGTGTCGTTCCCGTCGAACAACTCGCTCGTTCACGGTGCCTCGCAGCTCTTCGGTATTCGCACCGACATGCAGTTTGGCAAACTGAAGTTGCAGACGGTGGTGTCGCAGAAGAACACCACCTCGAAGAGTGTGTCGTCGAAAGGCGGAACGCAAACCACTCCCTTCGAAATCGACGTGGCTGCATACGAGGAGAACCGCCACTTCTTCCTCTCACACTACTTCCGACAGAACTACGACCGTGCCATGCGCTCGCTGCCAAACCTTACCACAGGCATAAAAATCAACCGCGTGGAGATTTGGGTAACGAACAAGACGGGTACGACTACCAACACCCGTAACATTGTGGCTTTCACTGACTTGGGCGAGAACAGCGTCATCAGCAATCCGCAATGGAGCGGCACGGGAATGAACGTGCCTTCGAACCAAGCCAACGACCTCTACTCCACACTCATCAGCACCATCGGCAACGACGAGCGCAACGCTGACCTCATTGCCACGAAACTGGAAGGTATCAGTCAGATTACGGGTGGCGTGGACTACGAACAGCTATCGGGAGCACGTCTGCTCACGTCGAGTGAGTACACGGTAAACACGGCCTTGGGCTATGTTTCGCTGAAAACGGGACTGCAGACCGACCAAGTGCTCGCTGTGGCCTTCGAGTATACATACGGTGGCCAGACCTACCAGGTGGGTGAGTTCTCGACCGACCTGACACAGACCGACAAGACCATCTTCGTGAAGTCGCTGAAGAACACCAGCAACAACCCGCAACAGGGCAACTGGAACCTGATGATGAAGAATGTTTATTATTTGGCATCGAGCGTCGAGAGGGAGAAGTTCAAGCTCGATATCAAATATCAAAGCGATACCACAGGTACCTACCTGAGCTACCTGCCCGAGGAGAAGCTGAAGCAGACGACCTTGCTGAAAGTCATGGGACTGGACCGCTTAGACAACAATATGAAGCCCAACCCTAACGGACAGTTCGATTTCGTGCAGGGCTATACTATTGACAACGGTCGCATCTTCCTGCCGTCGGCAGAGCCTTTCGGCGACTACCTGCGTAACTACCTGACGCAGCAGGGCATGGGCAGCGTGGCCGACAAATACTGCTTCGACGAACTCTATGACTCGACGCAGACTATTGCCAAGCAGATTGCCGAGAAGGACAAGTTCCTGCTCACAGGACAGTTCAAGGGCCACTCGGCCAACGTTATCTCGCTGGGTGCCTATAACGTGCCGCAAGGCTCTGTGGTTGTTACTGCAGGTGGTGTCACGCTGCAGGAGGGTTCCGACTATTCGGTCGACTACTCAGCTGGCGAGGTGACCATCTTGAACCAGAGCATCATCGATGCAGGCACGAACGTGAATGTCTCGCTTGAGTCGAACACCGACTATGCCATGCAGCGGAAGACGATGTTCGGCGTGAACTGGGACTATGATTTCAACAAGAACTTCTCACTCGGTGGAACGGTGATGCACTTGCATGAACAGCCGCTGATTTCGAAAGTAACTATGGGCGAAGAGCCGCTGAGCAACACCCTATGGGGACTGAGCATGAACTGGAAGCAGGAATCACAGTGGCTCACCAACATGCTCGACAAGTTGCCGCTGCTGCACCTCACGCAGCCCTCGCAGATTCAGTTCAAGGGTGAGTTTGCCCACCTGATAGCGGGTACGGCCAGTGGCACGCAGGACAACGCTTCCTATCTGGACGACTTCGAGAACACTGAGAACAAGCTTGACGTGAGCGAGCCTCATGCCTGGGTGCTGTCGAGTGTTCCCACCATGTTTGCCAACTATAATGACAAAGAGACCGTAGCGAGCGGTTACAACCGTGCGCTGCTGGCTTGGTACAATGTCGATCCCATCTTCACACGACGCTCGTCATCGCTGACGCCCAGTCACATCAAGAGTGACCTGGAACAGCTGTCGAACCACTATGTGCGCGAGGTTTACGTCAAGGAGCTCTATCCCAACCGCGACCAGTCGACCTACAGTGGAGCCACCTCTACCCTACCCGTTCTGAACCTGGCCTACTATCCGCAGGAACGCGGACCGTACAACCTGACAACAAAAATCAATGCCGACGGTACGCTGCAACAGCCCGAACAGAAGTGGGGCGGCATGATGCGACGCTTGGAGACGACCGACTTCGAGCAGGCCAACATCGAGTATGTGGAGTTCTGGCTTCTCGATCCATTCATCTATACGCGTCGCGAGGGTACGGCCTCGCAATACTCAGGCGAGCTGTACTTGAACTTGGGTGAAATATCAGAGGACGTGCTGCGCGACGGCAAGAAGTTCTACGAGAGCGGAATGCCCGTCGACGGTACGCAAAACTTCAATACTACACAGTGGGGAAAAATTCCTGTTCAGGCTACCCAGACCTATGCCTTTGCAACGACCAGCGGCTCGCGCCAGCTGCAGGACGTGGGCTACAACGGTCTGACCGACGAGGAGGAGCGTACCTACGGTGCCTATGCCGACTGGCTTACGACCATCGACGGCATCGTGACCAACGACAGCCTGCGCCAGGCATGGCACAACGACCCCGCAGGCGACGACTACCATTACTACCGAGGCAGCGACTTCGACGACGAGCGCAAGTCGATCATGGACCGATACAAGCGCATCAACAACCCACAGGGCAACTCGCCCGCCTCTGACGAGAGTCCTGAGAGCTACGACACTTCCTATAAGACCACGCCCGACGTGGAGGACATCAACCAGGACTTCACACTCAACGAGTACAACCGCTACTTCCAGTACCGCATACGTATCAGCGACGACGAGCTGCAAGCATACAACCACGGTACGAAGGGCGACGACTCATACATCGTTGACCACCGCGACTACAACGCCAAGCTGCGCAACGGCGACTCTATGACGGTGCGGTGGTACCAGTACCGCATCCCGCTGGTGAAGTACACGAAGAAGGAAGGTAGCATCAACGACTTTACTTCCATCCGCTTCATGCGCATGTTCCTTACCGGCTTCAGCAAGCCCATCGTGCTGCGCTTCGGCTCGCTCGACCTGGTGCGCGGCGAGTGGCGACAGTACAAGCAGAGCCTGCAGACGGCTACTGGTGCCGAAACGGGAAGAATGGACATCAGTGCCGTGAACATCGAGGAGAACACCGACCGCCAACCTGTGGCCTACGTACTACCGCCAGGCATCTCGCGAGCCACCGATCCCGGTCAGCCGCAGCTCGTCGAGAACAACGAGCAGGCTCTTTGCTTGATGGTGAAAGACCTGAGTCAGAACGAGTCGAAGGCCGTCTATAAGAACACCAACCAGGATCTGCGCCAGTACAAGCGGCTGCAGATGTTTGTCCACGCCAACGCCCTCTCGCCTAATTCCACCCAGCTACAAGACAACCAGCTGGCTGTGTTCATCCGCTTGGGTTCCGACTATAAGAACAACTACTACGAATACCTCATACCCCTGAAGCTCACACCTGAAGGACATTATCGCTGGAACGTTCCCACCGACCGTCCGCTGGTATGGCCGCAGGAGAACATGCTCGACATTGACATGAGCATCTTCACTCAGCTGAAAAAAGCTCGCAACAAAGCACGCACCGAAGGACTTGCCTCCTACACGCAGGCCTACAGCGACTATGATCCCAACAGTCCCGGCAACAAAATCACCATCGTGGGTAACCCGTCGTTGGGCGAGGTGAAGACCATGATTATCGGTGTGCGCAACCTGACAAACTCACCAAAGTCGGGCGAGGTATGGGTCAACGAACTGCGCTTGAAAGAATCGAACAACGAGGGCGGATGGGCTGCCAGTGGTACGATGGCCGTGCAAATGAGCGACTTCGGCAGTCTGAACCTTACCGGACGCTATGTCACCGACGGCTTCGGCGGTCTTGAGGAGAGCATCATGCAGCGGTCTACCGATACCGAGAAGTCCTACAGCATTACGGCCAACGTGGAGTTAGGCAAGCTCTTCCCCGACAAGGCCAAGGTCGAGATGCCGCTCTACTATTCCTACACCAAGCAGACCGTCAGCCCGAAATACAACCCGCTCGACACCGACATGCGACTTGACGATGCCCTTGAGGCTGCATCGAGCCACGAGCGCGACTCCATCGAGTCGATTGCCGTGACGAAGAACATATCGCGCAACTTCTCTATCTCAAATGCCCGCGTCGGCATCAAGAACAAGAAGCACCCCATGCCCTACGACCCGGCAAACTTCTCCCTGAGCTACAGCCACAGACACAACTATACCTCAGGCGAGACCACCGTTTGGAACAAGGAGGACGAATGGCACGGAGCGCTCAACTACTCCTATTCGCCCGTCTACAAGGCATGGGAACCGTTCAAGAATCTCAAAGGCAAGTCGAAGTGGAACAACTTCCCCAAGGCTCTGGGTCTGAACTACCTGCCGCAGAGCGTCTCGTTCAACTCCGAATTGAGACGCATCTACTCAGAGTTACAGGAACGTGACCTTGAAAACACCGAGAATCCCAATCTACCACTCACGTTCAGCGAGCAGTTCCTCTGGAACCGCGACTTCTCCTTGCGATGGGACCTCACGAAGAACCTCCACATGAACTTCCAGTCGGCCACACATGCCGAGATCGAGGAGCCATATACTCCTGTTAACAAAGATCTCTATCCTGACCGATATGCCGCATGGAAGGACTCCGTATGGCAGAGCATCAAAAACCTCGGCGTGCCCCTCGACTACCAGCAGACTTTCACTGCCAGTTACCAGTTGCCGCTCGACAAACTGCCCATACTCGATTGGATGAAGAGCGATGCCAGCTACAACGCCACCTATGCGTGGCAGCGTGGTACCGAACTCGACGATGGCACCTCGTTGGGCAACACCATCCGCAACAGCCGTAACCTCACCATCAACGGGTCGCTGAACATCGAAACGCTCTACAACCACATTCCCTTCCTGAAGAAGGTGAACGAGCGCTTCAAGAAGCAGCCTCAAGCGAAGAAAAAGGCTGAAGTCAAACGTCCTGAAAAAGGTAAGGATGCCAAAGACGGAAAGGACGGGAAGGATGGAAAGAATAATAAGGACGACAAGGATGCCAAGAAGGACGATGCCGCCGAACAGAAGGCCCTTCCGAAGAACAAGAATACTTACCAGCGCGAGATGAAGCTGCTGCCCGACTCTGTATTTACCGTGCAGCACGGAAAGAAGTCTCGTAGACTCAACGTTACGGCAAAGACCAAGAACGGCAAGCCTGTAGAACTGAAGTGGAAGGCCACCGACGACAACAAGATCCAAGTATGGATACCCAAGAGTGAGTGGAAACGTCTTTCAGAGGAAAGCACTAAGAAGTCAGAGAACAAAGTGAAAAAGACTGATGAAAAAGGTAAGAAGCCAGAGACTCCGGATTCTCTGAAGGCTACTGCCGATACGCTTTCAAAGGACAAAGACAAAGCCTCATCTCTTGCCTCACAACCGTCACCTCTCGACATCAAAATCAGCGTCATGCCTAAGAAACCACTCGAAGAGCTGTGGTGGTATAACCCCACGCAGCAGGCAGCACGTTTGCTGATGATGGTACGCACGGTCAACCTCTCCTACCGCAACCAGTACACCATGCAGCTGCCTGGCTTTATCCCCAACGTAGGCGATGCCTTCGGACAAAACACGGGTAGCGTGCTCTCACCTGGTCTCGATTTCGCCTTCGGCTTTACTGGTGACAGCTATATACAGAAAGCACTCGACAACAACTGGCTGCTCTGCAACGAATCGGTAGCTACGCCTGCGAACACATCGAAGACCGAGGACTTGCAGCTGCGTGCCACCCTTGAGCCGGTACGTGACCTGAAAATCGACCTCTCTGCCACTCGTACTGATACGCGAGCCAAGAGCATCCAGTTCATGTATGCCGGTACCCCCACCACGTTCAGCGGCTCGTTCAATATGACCACCCTCTCCCTGCGCAGTGCCCTCGAAGGTATAGGCGATGCCAACAACGGCTACTGGTCAAGCTCCTTCGACCGTTTCTGCAACAACATCTCTTCTTATCGCGACCGCGTACAAGCCCAATACCCATCTTCAGGCGAAGAGCGTGGAGTCGTAAGCAATGCCAATCCCGTCGATGCCTATAGTGCCGACGTGCTTATTCCGGCCTTCCTCGATGCCTATACATCAAGTGGTGGCGGTTCGCTTGACATTTTCCCGCTCATCTCGCGTCTGCTACCCAACTGGACTATTCGCTATGCGGGACTCAGCAAGCTTCCCTGGCTACGTGACCACTTCAAGTCGGTCAACCTTAATCACTCCTACAAGAGCATCTACTCCGTAGGTTCCTACGCAAGCTACAGCTCCTGGGTCGAGTATAAGGGCGACCTTGGCTACGTGAAAGGCGCTGACGGCAGCTACACCCCGTCATCCATGTATAACATCTCCACGGTCAGCATCAACGAGGCCTTCTCGCCGTTGATTGGACTCGACGTGACGCTCAACAACAATCTCACCGTCAAGGCCGAGTACAAGACCACGCGCGTGCTCAACCTCTCCATGACCAGCGTGCAAATCAACGAGTCGCGTTCCAACGACTGGGTGATTGGCTTCGGCTACAAGATCAGCAACTTCAACCTCTTCGGTTCAGGCAGTACCAGCCGGAAAGTAAAAGGTGCCCAAAAGGGAAAGGGAAAGAAGGACGAACAGGAAGAAAGCAAGAACAGCAATGTGAACAACCAGAAGAAGGGCGGCGTGAACCACGACCTGAATACACGTCTCGACATCTCCTTCCGCGACCAGGCAGCCATCACCCGCGACATTGCCACCCGTGTGTCGTCGGCATCGAGCGGCAACTCGGCTCTTCGCATCTCCTTCTCAGCCGACTATACCATATCACGACTGCTCACGTTCTCGGCCTACTACGACCAGCAGACCAACACGCCACTGCTCTCTGCGTCGAGCTATCCCACAACGACACGCGACTTCGGCTTTGCCTTGAAATTCTCACTTACACGCTAATTCCAAACTCAAGTTGTAGGAGTTGCAGGAGTGCAGGAGTTGCAGGAGTGCAGGAGTTGCAGAAGTGCAGGAGTGCAGAAGTGCAGAAGTGCAGAAGTGCAGGAGTACAGGAGTGCAGACCCCGCAATAAAGGGCTACAGTCAAAAAAGCGAGACAAAAAATCAAATAGTGATGCTTTCGTCTCGCTTTTCTGTATACCTTTGCAACCAATTACTATCAACAGAACAAAACTAAAACAAAACCATCAATGGACAACAAGAAATACTTCTTTGCCGTAGACCTGGGTGCTACCAGTGGCCGAACCATCATCGGAACCATCGATAATAACAAGTTTGAGTTGGAAGAGGTAACCCGTTTCCCCAACAACCTCATTGAGCAGGGAGGCCACTATTACTGGGACATCTATGCGCTGTATTTTGAAATCATCCGTGGACTGAAGGAGGTGGCCAAGCGCGGCTTGGAGATTACTTCGATAGGCATCGACACGTGGGGCGTCGACTTTGTGTTTATTGGCGACGACGGTGCTATATTAAGGAATCCGCGTGCGTATCGCGATCCCATCACCTTCGATGCGATGGACGACTACTTGAAGCACGTTATCTCGAAGAAGGAAGTCTACGACATCACTGGTATCCAGTTCATGAACTTCAACTCGATCTTCCAGCTCTATGCCATGAAGCGCGAACAGAACACAGCCTTCTGCAATGCTGCGAAGATCTTGTTCGTGCCTGATGCCCTGTCGTGGATGCTCACAGGCAACGAAGTGTGTGAATATACCATTGCCTCGACCTCGCAGCTCTTAGACCCACGCTCCAAGGAACTTGACGAGCGTCTGCTGCAGTCAATAGGCCTGAAGCGTTCACAGTTCGGTCCGATGGTACAGCCGGGCACAGTCATCGGCAAGCTGACCGAGGAGGTGCAGCGTCTTACCGGTCTTGGTCCCGTTCCCGTAATCGCCGTCGCAGGCCACGACACAGGCTCTGCCGTCGCTGCCGTGCCCGCTAAGGACGAGCATTTTGCCTACCTGTCGAGCGGCACGTGGTCATTGATGGGTATCGAGACGAAGGATGCCATCATCAGCGACCTCAGCTACGAGCGTAACTTCACCAACGAGGGCGGCATCGAGGGCACCACACGTTTCCTGAAGAACATCTGCGGTATGTGGCTCTACGAGCGCTGCCGATTAGAATGGCCAGAGGAAGTGCGTCGTCTCTCACATCCCGAACTGCAGGGTTCGGCTATGCAGGTCGAGCCGTTCCGCTCGCTCATCAATCCTGATGACCAGATATTCGCTGCTCCTTCCAGCATGATACAAGCCATCCAGCAGTACTGTCGCGACACCAACCAGCCCGTGCCCGAGACACCTGCCGAGATTTGCCGTTGCATTTTCGATTCACTGGCCCTGCGCTATCGTCAGGTCTTCACATGGCTACAGGAGTTTGTAAGTGAAAAAGGAGAAGTGAAAAGTGAGAAAAATGCTACCGCTATCCCCGTATTACATATCATCGGTGGAGGTAGCCTGAACAAGTTCCTTAACCAGTTCACTGCCAACTCCACCGGTGCCACCGTGCTGGCCGGCCCCCAGGAGTGCACAGCCATCGGAAACATCATGCTCCAGGCCAAGGCCGCCAATCTGGTGAAGGACATCTGGGAGATGCGTGCCATTATCGCCAATTCTATCGAACTGATTAAGTACGAGCCTACAGACAAGGCTCAGTGGGACGCAGCCTTCGATAAATACCTGTCTATTGTGAACAGGAAAGAAAACGGGCAATAAGAAAAACTGCCCTCATTCATTCGCATACGCCCTCCTGTTGCCATTGCGCCACGAGTTCAGTTACGTCGGCCAAGGCATCGGAGGGTGTTATTTCATATTCTTCGTACAGCGCATTGGCAAGCGATTCCACAGTAAAATCGCCTTGGCGCCGGGCTTCCTCCCATAGCCATGCAGCCGATTCGCTAAGGCTCAACACTCTGTCGAAGTCAATGTTTGCCAGTCCTTGTGCCAGAACAACCTTCGTGCCACAAAGATCATAAACTACAAATCCATCTTTTAGTCTCATTTCAGTATTCAATTTCTTTTTATCAGGTCTCCCATAGGTTTTGATTGTGTTGTCTCTCCCACTGTCTATACCATTCTATATAGTGTCCGTCAAGACGCAACTTCCTGCGCCTGATACGTTCGGGGATGGTCGACAGCAGGTCGAGCAACAGGTCCATGTCGAATCTGAGCAGGCCCATCCCCTCTGAGGGGTTGAATTTTATCAACTCCCAGTGGTGGCGACGCTGCTGCATAAACACTTGCCATAGTCCAGTCGCTTGCGAGGAAGCAAAGCGTCCTAAATTGCCGCCATCAATAATGCGGTTCAACATCCACTGTCCACGCCGTTGGTGAGGACGCGTGAGCATCAGCTCTTCTTCTATATGCATGGTCTCGGCAAGCACCCACATCAGTGCTTCTGCCATGTGATAGAGCCCTATCGGTTTCAACATGCCGGCCACCTGCTGGCGCTCATCGGGCGAGGCAGCACGCAGTAGCATATAGTAGTCTACAACCTGTCGCATGCCTACGCCCTCCGCCAACAGATGCTGACTGATATGTGCCAGTTGCATGGTCATAGCAAAGAGTATCGACGGGCTGCGAAAACCCTCTGGACACATCACAGCCCCCATGTCGAGCAATTCCTTGAGCCACGCCTGTAGCCTTTGATTGGTACGACGGTTAATATTTCCATGTGAGGGCAAGTTATGAACTTCAACGGGAACAGCCGTCATACTTTTTGGCAGATTGATATGGTGGAGCTCTTTGGTCTCGGCACCCTCCATCATGCCCAGTTTTCCGAGCATCTCTTCTATAGCTTGCCGTCCACCGTCGACCCAGATGTCAATGTCGCCGGGTTGCCGACTATCCGGAACGGGATACAGACGCGCGTTGGCCTGTCCTTTGAGAATGGCTGTTTTGTGGCCTTGTGACTCGAAGAGCTGCGTCAGCCTTGCTGCCTCGCGATTGAACAATTCGTTCAGCCCACGTACTGTCTCCCTGTTGCGCGCCCACTTCATGGCCAGCTGCAAGGGTGGTGCTGCCGATGGCTGTGTCAGTCGGCTTACACCGTCGTACAGCACTCCTCTCAGCGCCTGTCTCTCTGCTTCGGCATATAGCGACTGCCACTGCTCTGCCGAAAGCCTGCAGTCGAACTTCTTGTCTATGCCCAACGAGAACCTGAGCAAGGCAAACATCGTGTAATAAATATCAGTCATTATTGATTCTCTCGTTTGTAGCAACCGCCATTGGTAGGCCCGATGCTACAAAAAAAACACGAGGTGCGGAGTTTTCGCCCGCACCTCGCTGTCAGTCCTTGTATGTAGCCGGGCTTATGCCAGCTTGTTCATGTTGTCATTTTTGCCAACCTGAATGTAGCCGAACTCATCGCCCCACTCTTCATCGGGAGTACTGCTGGAGAGCAGGTGCTGTTCAGTTTCCATCGTAACAGCTCTCAAGACAGCTTTAACATAGTACCTTTTCATAGCTATATTTCTTTTTTGTTATTTCACAATCATTTTGCTTCCATTCTTCACGTAGATGCCGGCCTTGGCGGGCTTGACATTGTAACGGCGACCCTGCAGGTCGTACCAGCTGTCGTCGTTGGCTACAGTAGCCGTCACGGTCTTCACACCATCCAATTCGCTGTCACTCTTCTTGACCAGACGAACGATAACGCGTGAAGGAGTAGAATTCTTCTGACCCTTCAAAGCACGACTGGGTGCGAAATCACCATACTCCAAGAATGCACGGAAAGCGGGGAAATAAGCTCCGGCTGCGGTCTTCACAAACTGGCCGGCCTCAACGGTCTCAGCAGAGAAGTCAACTTCTACACCGTCTTTGTAGGCAGAGACGAAACCGAAGAGAACATCATCCTCAGGAGCCCAGTTAATGCGCTTGTAGGTGCCAGTCATCTTCCAGTCATAGTCTGTGCTCACCTGAGATGAGATATCACCGTCGAAGACTGCTACATCGTCAGGAACGCCGTCAACACGACCTACGAATGTTACGCTGGCTGTCTCAGAAGGCATGAACAGATAGGGCACGCCCGCAGTGGTGAGAGGAGCAGAAATCAACGTTCCAGACTGGGCAACCTCTGTCATCGTGGCAACCCACTCATCCAGGACATCATCATAATTGATGTCGCCAAACTCATAGATGGTTCCGCTGGTGAACGACTCAACACCGAAGGGCAGACACAGGGTAGCACCAACATTCTCCTTGAACTGACGAGTGTGATACACACCCTTGTCCATTGCAGAATAGTTCGTTACCAGACCCTCGAGGTCATCACGGGTATTGATGGGAACAAAGTAGTTCATCTGGGCTTCCTTGAAGTGGGGCTTCGAACTCAGGTCTACGAACGTCACCTCGTCTGCACCGCCTACGCCCATAATATATACGGTGGTCTTTCCCGACTCACGCTTGATGGAGAGCGTACCAGCAGTCGTCGACAGGTCATCCATATTCACGTATCCCGGATTGTAAGTGCTGACAAGAACCACATCGTAAATCTTGTTTCCGCCCTTACCTTTAATCTTCATACCATTGGGAGCCGTCATACCATCCTGATCAATGGTGGTACCATCAATGTCACCGACCAACAGTTCAACCTCAAACTTGGTACCCGAACTAATCAATGTCTCATCATTAAAGTTAGGACGAGCCGTCTTAACTGTTTCGGACTCAACCTGAGCCCATGCTCCTGTTGCTGCCATACCCAGCAATGTAAGGACGAGAAGTAGTTTTTGTTTCATTACCTCTTGATTTTTAATTACTTATCTTTTATTTATAATTTCTCGTTTAGTACATCACCAACCGTGTTTGCTCCACGGCACAGTAATTTGCATCATACTTTGGGTGCAAAGTTACAAAAAAAACATAAACGCGACAATATTCATTAACGTTTTTTATTAATTCTTTTTTTTGCCCCAAACTGTTAATTATTTCAAAATAAACGCGTCAAATCCTGTCGTAATACAGAATATTTCATACCTTTGCAGAGAACAAAGAACTATCAACTAATCTCTTATTCAAAAAACAAATGAAATCAGAACTGATTGAGAAAGCTTATGCCGTAGCGAAAGAGCGCTACGCAGCCATTGGTGTCGACACCGACGCAGTATTAGACCTACTCCAGAAGCAGCAGCTCTCACTGCACTGCTGGCAGACCGACGACGTGGTCGGATTCGAGCGCAACGAGGCCCTCTCGGGCGGTATCCAGACCACAGGCAACTACCCCGGCCGTGCCCGCACCATCGACGAGGTGCGTCAGGACATCGAGTTCGTGAAGACCCTGCTCGGCGGCAACCACCGTTTGAACCTCCATGAGATCTACGGCGACTTCGGCGGAAAGTTCGTCGACCGCGACCAGTGCGGCGTCGAGCATTTCCAGAGCTGGATTGACTGGGCAAAGGAGAACAACATGAAGCTCGACTTCAACTCCACCTCTTTCTCCCACCCGAAGTCTGGCGACCTCTCGCTGTCGAACCCCGACAAGGGCATCCGCGACTTCTGGATTGAGCACACCAAGCGCTGCCGCCACATTGCCGACGCCATGGGTAAGGCTCAGAACGACCCCTGTATCATGAACATCTGGGTACACGACGGTATGAAGGACATCCCCGTGCAGCGCAAGAAGTACCGCGAAATCCTCGCCGCCTCGCTCGACGAAATTATGGAGGAGAAGCTCGACTGGGTGAAGAACTGCTTCGAGGCCAAGCTCTTCGGCATCGGCCTCGAGTCGTACACCGTTGGTAGCCATGACTTCTACACCGCCTACTGCGCCACCCGCAAGTGCATCTATACCCTCGACACTGGCCACTACGAACCCACTGAGAACGTCAGCGACTTCGTCTCTACGCTCTTGATGTACGTGCCCGAGCTCATGCTCCACGTCAGCCGCCCCGTGCGCTGGGACAGCGACCACGTGACCATCATGAACGACCAGACGCTCGACCTCTTCAAGGAGCTCGTCCGTGCCGACGCCCTCGACCGTGCCCACGTCGGTCTCGACTATTTCGATGCCAGCATCAACCGCATCGGTGCATATATCATAGGTTCGCGGGCAACGCAGAAGTGCATCCTCCAGGCCCTCCTCGAGCCGAAGGCAAAGCTGCGTGAGTACGAGGACAACGGCCAGTACTTCGAGCGCCTCGCCCTGCTGGAAGAGGCCAAGTCGATGCCATTCGGTGCCGTCTACGACTACTTCAACCTGAAGAACAACGTGCCCGTAGGCGAGGAGTTCATCGCTGCTATCCAGCAGTACGAGAAGGACGTCACTTCGAAGCGATAACGCTATTCGCCATTACTCAATTGAAAAAAGCTACTCGCGGGTAGCTTTTTTTTTCGTGTCTTATATTGCAGCGACAAGTCATGGAAGCTGCTTTAACATACAAAGTCGTCGACTTTGTTGAACAAACTCGTCGACTTTGTTAGACAAACTCGTCGACTTTGTATCGTAATCGAGCGTTGCTTGGATTGCGATGCTTATGTCGAAGACGAACCTACAACTATTTCACAGTTATCGCCCGATGACTTTTAGAAAACGAAAGAAGACTATTGACTCCCTACGTTAGCCAGTCATACGCATGTATGAAAACGACCACGGATTGCACAGATTACACGGATTCTTTCATAGGTTTCAGCGGCAACGCCATTTCTCATGTTTGGACTTTTTCAAGTGGACTCATTAATCATTTGTACCAAGTTGTTTTTTTTGTCATCACTTAATCTGTGAGATTTGACGAAGACCCACGAGTGCTCGCAGTAAATAGCAAAACGACTAAAAAGACACAAAAATGCTACAGATTTGCAAAATAGGGTGTTCAATTTGTTGTTCCCCTTTTTTCGCTGTTTATGAAGATATACTGACCCCACCCCTGCCCCTCCCCTACAAGGGACTACTCTTTATACACATCTCTGGCCCTGACGAAGGCGATGATTTCAATGTGCTGGTTGAACCTGTCGAGTCCCTCCTTCATGGTGATGTATCCTGGCCTTCCGTGTGCC
>Ga0256404_1003942_pt1 | contig 29041 bp, 22 predicted proteins | sample RumenRJG_01DNA_FD_185990 | JGI IMG/M metagenome (GOLD analysis project Ga0256404, IMG submission 185990) | Bovine rumen microbial communities from Lethbridge, Alberta, Canada - RJG_01 | ecosystem: Host-associated > Mammals > Digestive system > Stomach > Rumen | place: Canada: Alberta | collected...
GTAAGAAAAACGCCAATAATGCTGATTTTGAATATGTGGTAGGGTCGTTCAGGCTGCTGCCGAAGGTTGGTGCCAGTTTCGGTATCCTGCCTTATTCAAATATTGGTTACGAGTATTCCTCTACTGCCACGCTCAACGAGACCTTTGGTTCTGTTCCTGTGACCACAAAGGGTTCTGGTGGCCTGCATCAGGCTTTTGTCGGTATCGGATGGAATGTGGTGAAACCTTTGTCAATAGGTGCTAATGTGGCATATTTCTGGGGCACTTTCGAACGTTCTATCTCTTCCAGCAGTACCACGTATGTGAATGACTTCTCAAGGAAGTATTCTGGTAATGTGAACAGCTATCTGGTAACGTTGGGTGCCCAGTGGGAACAGCCCTTGTCAAGAAAGGATAACCTGACGCTGGGTGTGACAGTAGGCCTGGGACATAAGTTGCGTTCCAGCTATACCATTGAGAATGGTGACTCTACCGTTTACGACGCAACGAATGTGTTGAGCGTGCCTATGACCTATGGCGTTGGCCTGGGATGGACACATGGTACGAAATGGTTTGTTGGTGCCGATGTGATGATGCAGAAGTGGGGCAGTGTTGATTTTCCTGGTTCTGTACAGAGCGGTGCCAATACGGTTTATGCCTTGCGTAGCGGTTTGCTGAAGGATTCATACAAGGTGAATGTAGGTGCTGACTATGTGCCTAACAGCACAAGTCGTAACCTGCTGTCCCGCGTTCATTATCGTATTGGAGCAGGCTATGCTACACCTTATTATTATATAAATGGCAAAGAGGGGCCCAAGGAGATGAGTGTCAGCGCCGGTTTTGGCATACCCTTGCAGAATAGCTACAACAACAGGTCTATCCTGAATATCAGCGCACAGTGGGCACATACTTCAGCCAAAGACCTGATTACTGAGAATACTTTCCGCATCAACCTCGGTCTGACGTTTAATGAGCGTTGGTTTGCTAAGTGGAAGGTGGACTAAACTGATTGACAATTGGTAATTGAAAATTATATAAAACGACTGTGTGGGGTGGGGAGTGTCCTTGCCCTTACGCTGTTGATGGCCTGTAGTGAGGCGCACGAGCATACGGCTCCTGCTGTGAATCCGGAGGACTCTGTGTCTATGATGACGACATATGGCGTCAATACGCTGATTAGTGACTCTGGTGTTATCAAATATCGTATTGTGACGGAACAGTGGGACGTGAATACGGTGCGACAGCCCTCGCGATGGGAGTTTATGAAGGGTATCTTCTTCGAACAGTTTGACGAGAAATTCCGTGTCCAGGGCTATATCCAGGCTGATACGGCCTGGTATTTCGACCAGCAGCGTCTGTGGAAATTGCGTGGGCGCGTGAATGTGCGCAATACCAACGGACTCATCTATACGAGCGAGGAGTTGTATTGGGACGGTTTGAGACATGAGTTCTATAGCACCGTCTTCTCGCGCCTGGTTACGCCGGAACGTACGATAGAGGGCACCTATTTCCGTAGTGATGAGCAGATGACGCATTACATGGTGACTAATTCGAAAGGCTCATTCCTGCCCAATGACCTGGAGGAGGAAAAGGCTGATTCCACAGTAAACAAGAAATAATGACACCACTGATTATAGGACTACTAATTGCAATGATATTCTCCGCCTTCTTCTCAGGGATGGAGATAGCGTTCGTATCGAGCAATAGGATGCTGGTGGAGATGGGACGCGAGAAAAACGGGCTGACACAGAAGGCCATCGCGCTGTTCTATAAGCATCCCAATACTTTTGTGTCCACGATGCTCGTGGGAAATAATATTGCCCTGGTGGTCTATGGTATCCTCTTTGCTGATATCTTTGACAAGACCCTTTTTGCACCACTGCCGGAGGGTGCTCCCCGTGTGACGGCAGATACGCTCCTCTCTACGCTGATAGTGCTTTTTACGGGAGAGTTCCTGCCTAAGACTATCTTCAAGAGCAATGCCAACATGATGCTGACCTTTTTCGCGCTTCCTGCGTGGCTGTGCTATGTGGTGCTCTATCCCATTTCCCGTTTTGCCACGATGCTCTCGAAGGAGTTGCTGGGCATGTTTGGCATCAAATGGCACTCTACGACGGAAGACAAGGAGTTTACTAAGGTGGATCTGGACTATCTGGTGCAGAGCAGTATCGATAATGCCAAGAACGAGGAGGATATCGAGGAGGAGGTGCGTATCTTCCAGAATGCCCTGGATTTCTCGGAGACAAAGGTGCGCGACTGTATGGTGCCGCGTACGGAGATAGATGCGATTGAGGATACGTGTGATATCGAACAACTGAAACAGAAATTCATAGAGAGCGGACATTCCAAGATTGTGGTCTATCATGAGGATATCGACCATATCATCGGCTATATCCACTCGTCGGAGATGTTCCGTAACCCGCAGGACTGGACCAAGAGCCTGCGCACAATGATATTCGTGCCCGAGACAATGGCAGCCAGTAAGATGATGCAGACGCTCCTGGCTCAGAAGAAATCGCTGGGCGTGGTGGTTGATGAGTTTGGTGGTACGAGTGGTCTCGTAGCACTGGAGGATATCGTGGAGGAAATCTTTGGCGACATTGAGGATGAGCACGACTCAACTCACTATGTGGCAAAGCAGTTGGAACATGGTGAATATTTGCTTTCCGCCCGTCTGGAGATTGAGAAGGTCAATGAGATGTTTGACCTGGATTTGCCGGAAAATGATGATTACATGACTGTTGGCGGACTGATTCTCCATGAGTATCAGAGCTTCCCCAAACTGAATGAAGTCGTGAAAATTGGTCGTTTTGAATTCAAAATCATTAAAAATACAGCTACAAAAATAGAACTTGTCAGGCTAAAAGTGGTTGAAGACACCAATTTTTTGTAAAAAAATGCCGATAATTCAAGAAAACTTAGTAACTTTGCGGGCTGTAAATCAAGAAAATTATAAATAAAAAATAAATAAAAACTAAAAACGAAAAAATGGCAGCAATTGGAAAAATCAGAAGCTGGGGACCTGCCTTGGTCGGTATTTTGGCCTTGGGTCTCGTAGGCTTCATTGCACAAGATGGTTTTAGCACTTGTAGAGGTCGCGCTCAGATGGACAGCAGCATCGCTGGTTCTATCGATGGCGATAAGATCGACATTCAGGAGTATCAGACCCTCGTCGGAGAGTATCAGGAACTGTTGAAGTTCTTGGGTCAGGGTAATTTTGACGAAGAGCAGCTTAACAGCTTGCGTGACGAGGTTTGGAATACCTGCGTGCTGAACAAGATGGTTGAGAAAGAAGCAAAGGAACTGGGCCTCACCGTTACCGATGACGAGGTTGTGAAGGTGCTCCAGGAAGGTACACACCCTGCTATTATGCAGAATCCTCTGCTTTCAAGACTTGTTGATCCTCAGACTCGTACGCTGGACATTAACAAGGTGAATATGTATCGTGAGAATATGAAGGCTCAGGCTCAGACCAACGCTCAGGCAGCTGAGGAGTATGAGGCTTTCACTCATAGCTGGGCTCTTGCAGAGAAGATGCTGGCTCAGAACCTGCTGACCAACAAGTATCAGATGCTGCTCGCTGGTTGCGTTCTGTCAAACCCTGTTTCTGCTAAGGCAGCTTTCGACAATCAGAACATTGAGAGTCAGGCTCTCGTTGCTTCAATGTCTTACAGCCAGATCAACGATAACGACGTTGAGGTGTCTGAGGCTGATCTGAAGGCTAAGTACGAGGAACTGAAGGAAGGTTTCAAGAACTATCAGGATTCTCGCGACATCAAGTTTGTAAGCGTTCAGGTTGCTGCTTCTCAGAAAGACCGTGATGAACTGATGAAGGTGATGAACAAGGCTTATGCTGAACTCAAGGGTGACAGCCTTGCTGTGACAGAGGTTATCCGTACTTCTCAGAGTAATGTTTCTTATCTGGGTCTCCCCGTTTCACGTGCTGCCCTGCCCACAGATTTGGCTGATAGCATCACGAAGATGAGCGTAGGTCAGGTAACAGCTCCTTTCGAGAGCCGTGATAACACCTTCAATGTAGTGAAGTTCCTGGGTAAGACCAGCGTAGCCGACTCTATCGAGTACCGTTTCATCTCCTTGGTGGGTATGAATGGTGCTGCAGTTTCTGCTGATAGCATTGTGAAAGCTGTCAACGCTGGTGCTCCTTTCGATTCAATTGCAAAGAACTATGGTCAGCGTGCTGAGAAGACATGGATGCGTTCTACGGATTATGAGCAGGCTTCTACACTGAGCGCTGATGATAAGCAGTATTTCACAACACTTCTGAATGCACCTGTTAACGAGGTGAAGAATCTCACCTTTGCTCAGGGTAACGTTGTGTTGCAGGTTACTCAGCGTCGTGGTTCTGTAGAAAAGTATGACGTAGCTATCGTTAAGCGTACTATCGATTTCTCTAACGAGACTTATAACGAGGCTTACAACAAGTTCAGTCAGTTTGTGAGCGAGAGTCAGGATTTGGCAGGTCTTCAGGAGAAGGCTGCTGAGTATGGCTATACCGTTCTGGATCGTACCATCAGAAATACTGACCACACTATTGCCAACATCCGTTCTACTCACGATGCTTTGAAGTGGGTGTTCAGTGAGGCAGAGGAGAACCAGATTTCACAGGTATATGACCGTTGTGGCGATAACGACCGCCTGTTGGTTGTAGGTTTGAGCAAGGTTAATCCTAAGGGCTACGAGTCAATGGCTTCTGTTGAGGAGACTCTGAAGCAGGAGGTTCTCATCGACAAGAAATATGCTAAGTTGGCCGAGAAGCTGGCTAATGTGAAGACTATCGCTGAGGCTAAGGCTCAGGGTGCTCGTGTTGACACCGTTTCTCACATCACTTTCGCTTCTCCCGCTTATGTTCCTGGTGCAATGTCACCTGAGGTTGCCCTGAGTGGTGCTGTGGCAGGTGTTGAGAAGGGTGCCGTTTCTAAGGCTCCTGTCAAGGGTCGTTCTGGCGCTTACTTCTTCCAGGTTCTGGATCGTGCTACTCGTGCCGGTGTACAGTTCAATGCTGCTCAACAGCAGCAGATGCTGAGCCAGCAGGGCATGCAGCAGACTGTTCGCATGGCTATGCAGGAGCTGTACAACAACCTTGACATCAAGGATAATCGTTACATCTTCTTCTAATAGAAGGGACGAAATAAAATACAAAGGGGAATGTGTTTATGACGACACATTCCCCTTTTTTTTGTCCCTGTTTACCGGCTGTTTACAATCTTGTTTACTGGTTGTTTACTACCTGTTTATTCTTTTTCTGCCATTTCTTTTGCAGAAATAAGTTTAATTACTACTTTTGCAGCATCAACAATAAAAACCTCGAAGTATCTATGTCAAAAGGAAAATCAATTTGCAGCGTACTGAAGACCATCCGCAAGCAGGTGGCTGATGCTAATGGCATCAAGTATGAACCACGCGTGTGTCATTATCAGGGTGAGTGTCTTGGTACATGTCCGGCTTGCGAGGCTGAGGTCAGATATCTGGAGCAACAGCTGGACATACGACGGCAGTTGGGTAAGGCAGTAGCCATTGTCGGCATATCAGCAGGTCTTACGGCGCTGACAGCCTGTGGCAGTGCCAGTAAGGTGGTGAAAGAAAACGATGCCGCTAATGACAATACTGAGCATGTTCTTAAGGTCGGTAAGGTGGACACAGAAATAAAGGCTCCCACGACATCTACTGCTGATGACGTGTTTGGCATCGTAGAACAGATGCCGCAATTTCGTGGTGGAGATAGAGAATTACAAGCTTTCCTTGCAGCGAATTTGCGTTATCCTGCAGAATGTATGTTGAAAGGCATCAAGGGACGGGTTATTCTGAATATGATTATCGAGAAAGACGGCAGTGTCAGTCATATAAAAGTCATCAAGAGTGTTCATCCGTTGTTAGATGAAGAAGCTGTTCGAGTGGTATCATTAATGCCCAAATGGCTCCCAGGCAAGCAAATGGGTACTGCAGTGCGAGTGAAATACACCCTTCCCGTGACGTTTAGTTTGAAATGAAAAAGGTTCCCCTGATAGGTATCTGTCGTCACCGACTGGTTACTGACGGACAGGGTGTGACGACGCTGGTTGCTTTTCACGATTGTCCGCTCCGCTGCCAATACTGTCTGAATGCACAATGTCTGCATGCCGACGGCATATGGAAACAGCTGGGCGTACAGGATATCTTGAACGAGGTGATGCAGGATAATCTGTATTTTCAGGCAACAGGTGGAGGCATCACTTTTGGAGGTGGCGAACCATTATTAAGGAGTCGTGAGATAGCAGCCTTCAGTAAACAATGTCCTGCGGAATGGCGTATCTATCTTGAAACATCCCTGAATGTCCCCCTGCAGGCCGTAGAAACAGTGGCTCCCTTTATCGATCATTATTATATAGATGTGAAAGATATGAATCCCGATATCTATCGTCGATACACCTCAAGAGACAATCACCAAGTGTTGGAGAACTTGAAGTGGTTGGCCAGTCACGACTATTGTCAGAAAGTAACCATCCGATTGCCCCATATTCCTGATTACAACACCGAGGAGGATAGACAAAAGAGTATGGAAGTGCTGCAGACAATGGGCTTCTGCGATTTTGACTGTTTTGATTATTTGTACGTCACCTCCTGATATCCCACCAGTCGCCAGGCTCGTGCCCCTGTGGCTTTATAATACACGAATGCCTGGTAGGTGTTCTCTGTCTGGAAGAAACTGCCTTCCTCTGGTAGCGTATGTGTGGTGCCGTCATAATCCATCAGGAGCAGTTGGTAGTTGTAGTAGCCTAGTTTCTGCATCACGGTGAGGTCATATGTCTTGCTTTCCTCGTTGTAAGTCATAACGTAGTTGTCCGAGGCGTCTGTGGTCCATCTGCCGTTTACAATGATGTTTGCATCTGTGTATGGACGATAGGGCTGAAGAACGTAGTGTACATAGACATAGTCTGATGTTCGTTCTGCGTCATAGTTGTCGCTGTTGCGCAGCAGGAAAGCACCATTGGTGTCCTCATCATAGAGGTAGCTCCTTCTGGGTTCGCAGGGCATGGGCATTGCATGCCAGGTCTTCGTCGTTTCGTCCCATCTGACGCCTGCCAGTCCCATGGTGGTGTGACGCGGATCCAGTATCTCGAACTTATGGTATTCATTACCCGCATCGAATATCAGATGCTTGTTGTGTTCCCATTGCAGACTCTGGTTGGTGATATAATTTGGCGTGACGTTCACCTTCATGTTGTCCTCCCGTCCGTTTTGCATCACAAACGTCTGTATCTCCTCGTTGGGTCTTGTCACCCTGAGTCCGTTGAGTTTCACCGTCATCCCTACCTGCTGGTATCGGCCGTTCAGGTCCAGGTCTGTGTTTGTGGTGATGCCCAATCCTACCAGCATGATGGGTTCTGCAACGCGCAATTCCACCACAAGGACTTCCTCTTCGCTGTCATCATCAATGATGTGCAGCCTGTAGTTACCACTCATGCGCAGGTTGGTGTGCTCGTTGGGAAACTGCAGCTCGTAGTGGGTGTAGAGGACTGTGGTGTTGATAGAGTTATCATACTGCTCTATAGGCTGGTCGTTAAGCCCTTCCAGCCAGTCGCTCTCAAAGAGTCCCTCTGCAGGTGTCCAGTCGGGATTGCAGGGTTCCACGCGGTAAATAAAGCGGTGGTAGTTGTGCGACAGTTCATCAAAGCTGATGCTCAGAACGTCTTGCCCATGTAGTTGCAATACAGGGAGCGCCTCAAAGTCATCGTTCTTGATGACCTGCAGACTCTTGATATTTGGTGCCTTTATGCTATGCCATGCACACAGCGATAGCGGTGCCAGCAGTAGCGCGGCCAGTATTATTTTCATCTTCATGTGGCAAAGATACCTAAAAAACTGTGAAATTGGACGCCAGAATCGAATTATTTTCTTAAATGAAGTTAATTCAGGGTAGGGTGTCCTGCGTTTTGGGACGACCTCCGCTTTAATTTGCAACCAGAAATTAATATGTATAACTCAAAAAACAATTAAGATTATGGATGCATTATTTTGGATTTACATCATTTCAGTAGTAGCAGTAGCCCTGATGGGTGATTTTAAAGAGATGGCAGAGGATAAGCCTGCACCCTCGCAAGAGAAGTGCGACGTGCCCCCTCTTGACCAGAGACGTGAGCGTGCCCGTATAGAAAGCAGAATGGTGGAAGGAGATCTGTTTAAATCATAAAGAAAAACAAGTTTTCCTTTTGCATTTCTCTCGACTTTTTCGTAACTTTGCGCCAAAATTTAATTAATTCGTTAAAAATGGGATTTTGGAAATCGTTTTTCGGAGGGGAGGAGAGTAACCCTGAAGAAGAGAAAAAGAATGCCGAGGCTAAAAACTTTGACGTGTTTAAATATGATGGCGTGAAAGCCATGCGCATGGGACAGTTTGATTATGCGGAGAAATGTTTTCGTGAGGCGCTGAAAATCCAGGAGGACTTGGAAGTGCATGATTATCTCTCTCAGACACTGATTCGCCTGAATCGTCTGGATGAGGCCCTGGAGGAGTTGAACATCATCATCAAGGCCGAACCGGATAATATTGCTATCATGTTGCATGCAGCCCATGTGGCTTATATGCAGGAGGATTATGAACAGATGAAAAATTTCTGTGAACAGGCACTGGGTGTGGATGCTGAAAACGCCATGGCTAACTATATGGTGGCGCAGGCCGCTTTGGGTCAGGGTGATCTGATTAACGGTATTGCCCGTTTGACCAAAGCTATCGCATTGAATGAACAACTGGGCGATGCCCGTCTGCTTCGTGCCAAGACACTTCTGAAACTGGGCGACGTGAATGGTGCGGAAGAGGATGTCAACTGGTTGATGGCGCATACCGAAGATGAAGAGGAGGTGCTGCTGATGGCTGCACGCGTGGCTCATGTCAAGGGACAGAATGATGATGCCCTTAATATTTATAATAAGGTGATAGACCTGAACCCCTTCCAGATGGATGCCTACAGGGAGCGTGGACAGATACGCTATGAGCAGGGCGATAAGAAGGGAGCGCAGGAAGATATGCAGAAACTGCTGGAGATGAACCCTAACGAACTGGCTGATGTGAGTGGTGATTACTCGGCCGAAGGCGTAGAACAGGCTATGAAACGCGTCTATTCTGCCATTAATCCATTTGGATTGTAAAAAAAACAAGAAAAAGTTTGGTGATTTGAAAGAATTGTTATACTTTTGCACTCGAAAATAACAAATAGTAACAAAAATGACAAAATTTAATGCATACTTCTATTTTTATTATTACTTTACAAGCAATTGTGAAGCGGGTAGTCGTATGTAAAATTGAAGATTTGAAGAACTGAAAAATTAAATAAGGCCCCGCTTCACGAAGAGTGAAAGTGGGGCTTCTTTTTAGAGTATGAAGAGAATAGCAATACAAGGAGAGATCGGGTCGTTCCACGACATTGCCGCCCATCAGTATTTTGAGGGAGAACAGTTGCAGTTGATTTGCTGCAACACCTTTGAACAGGTGTATGAGAGTATGCGTCAGGACCCAACGGTGATAGGTATGGCCGCCATCGAGAATACGATAGCAGGAAGTCTGTTGCACAACTACGAACTGCTGCGCGACAGTGGTACAACGGTGGTGGGCGAGCATAAACTGCACATTACCCACTGCATCTGCTGCCTGCCTGAGGACGACTGGGACACCATCTCAGAGGTGCACTCTCATCCCGTGGCCCTGATGCAGACGCGTCACTACCTAGAGCATCATCCCAATCTGCGCATTGTGGAAGGTGACGATACGGCAGGTTCGGCCAAGATGATAGCCGAGGGTCACCATAAGGGATGGGCTGCTATCTGTCATGCCGAGGCTGCAAAGCTCTATGGACTGAAGGTGCTGGAGAACGGTATCGAGGACAACAAGCACAACTACACACGTTTCCTAGTGTGCTCGGCACCTCAGAAAGCCGACATGCTGCGTCCGCTCGTGGAGTCCGACAAGGCTAGCATCGTCTTCTCCCTGCCTCACGAAGAGGGTTCGCTCTCAGCAGTACTTGCTATCCTGTCGTTCTATAAGATTAACCTGACAAAGATTCAGTCATTGCCCATCATCGGCAAGGAGTGGGAGTACCTGTTCTATGTGGATGTGACCTATAACGACCTGACCCGTTACCGTCAGGCGGTGGATGCCATTATCCCCCTGACACGTGATTTGAAAATCCTGGGAGAGTATAGGGCGATTTGAGATTTGAGGTTTAAGATTTTGATTTGATAATTATGATACAACCAGCAGACAGATTAAGTTTAGTACAGGAGTACTACTTCAGCAGGAAACTGAAGGAGGTGGCACAACTCAATGCCGAAGGTAAGGATGTTATCTCACTGGCCATCGGCAGTCCGGATATGCCTCCTTCAAAGCAGACCATCGACAAACTGTGTGAGGTGGCCAACCAGCCCAATGCACACGGCTATCAGCCTACACAGGGTACACCTGAGTTGCGCGAGGCTATGTCACAGTTCTATAAGCGCTGGTATAACGTAGATATCGACGCCAAGACCGAGGTGCTACCCCTGATAGGTTCCAAAGAGGGTATCCTGCACGTGACGCTGGCCTTCGTGAATCCTGGCGATGAGGTACTGGTGCCTAATCCTGGCTATCCCACATACACCTCGCTCTCAAAGATTCTGGGCGCAAGGATTGTGAACTACAACCTGCGTGAGGATAATGGCTGGCAGCCTGACTTCGATGAGCTGGAGAAGATGGATCTCTCGAAGGTTAAGCTGATGTGGACCAACTATCCCAATATGCCAACGGGTGGTCGTGCCCAGATGAAGACCTATGAGCGCCTGGTGAAATTTGCCAGGGACCACGACATTGTAGTGGTCAACGACAATCCCTACAGCTTCATCCTGAGCGAGGAGCACCTGAGCATCCTGCAGGTACCAGGCGCTAAGGACTGCTGTATTGAGTTCAACTCGATGTCGAAGAGCCATAATATGCCAGGCTGGCGTGTGGGCCTCTGTGCCTCAAATCCACAGTTCATCCAGTGGATACTGAAGGTACAGTCCAATATTGAGAGTGGTACATTCCGTGGCATCCAACTGGCAGCTGCCGAGGCCTATAAGAATGATGAGGCTTGGCATCGTGAATATAACATCGAGACCTATGCCCGTCGTCGCCAGTGGGCCGAGAAGATTATGGATGTGCTGGGCTGTACGTACGATAAGAATCAGGTGGGCATGTTCCTCTGGGGCAAGATACCTGCTGAAATTCAGAACGTGGAAGACCTGACGGAGCGTGTGCTCCATGAGGCTCGCGTCTTCATCACCCCAGGCTTTATCTTTGGTTCAAATGGTGAGCGTTATATCCGTATCTCGCTGTGTGCCAAGGAGGAAAAGATACAAGAAGCATTAGAAAGAATCAAAAAAGCATTATAAGATATGGAACTGGAACTAGAAAAACTGAACCTTCCGAGTGACAATGAACGTCCCTTTGTGATTGCAGGCCCTTGTTCTGCAGAGACCGAGGAACAAGTGATGACCACTGCCAAGCAGTTGGCAATGAAAGGATGCCACAACTTCCGTGCTGGTGTGTGGAAGCCCCGTACGAAGCCAGGCGGCTTTGAGGGTCACGGAGAACCAGCCTTGCAATGGCTGAAGCAGGTGAAAGAGGAGACAAAGATGCTGGTATCTACTGAGGTGGCAACGCCTGAGCACGTGGAACTGGCATTGAAGTATGGCATTGATATCCTTTGGATTGGTGCCCGTACATCAGCAAACCCCTTTGCTATGCAGGCTTTGGCCGACTCGCTGAAGGGTGTTGACATCCCTGTGTTTGTGAAGAACCCAGTGAACCCAGACCTGGAACTGTGGATTGGTGCGTTGGAGCGCCTCAATCAGGCTGGCGTAAAGCGTCTGGGTGCCATTCACCGTGGTTTCTCTTCCTACGACAAGAAAATCTATCGTAACATGCCTATGTGGCAGATTCCTATCGAGTTGCATCGTCGTATTCCTGAGTTGCCAATCATCAGCGACCCCAGTCATATCGGTGGACGTCGTGAGCTGATTGCACCTCTGTGTCAGCAGGCTATGGACCTGGGCTTCGACGGCCTGATAGTGGAGAGCCACTGCGACCCCGACAAAGCCTGGAGCGATGCCGCCCAGCAGGTGACGCCCGATGTGCTCGACTATATCCTCTCTCTGCTCGTTATCCGCGACGAGCACGCCACCACAGAGGGCATCCAGCAGTTGCGCAAGCAGATTGACGAACTGGACAACCAGTTGATGGACCTCCTGGCCAAGCGTATGCGCGTGTGTCGTGAGATAGGTCAGTACAAGAAAGAGCACAACATGACCGTGCTGCAGACCTCGCGCTACAACGAGATTCTGGCCAAGCGAGGCGCGCAGGGTTCGCTCCTGGGCATGGGTTCCGAGTTTGTGGCAAAAGTCTTCGAGGGCATCCACGAAGAGAGTGTAAGACAACAGATTGAAATTATCAACAAATAAGAAATGCGAATATTAGTGATGGGAGCAGGTAAGATGGGAAGCTTCTTCATCGACCTGCTGAGCTTTGACCACGAGGTGGCTGTGTTCGAGCGCGATGCCAAGCGCATGCGTTTCACCTACAACTGCCAGCGGTTTACTACTTACGAAGAGATTCAGGCCTTCAAGCCCGAGCTGCTGATTAATGCCGTGACGCTGAAATACACCATCCCCGTGTTCCAGGAGGTGATACCCTATCTGCCCAAGGAGTGCATTATCAGCGACATAGCCTCCGTGAAGACCGACCTGAAGGACTTCTACGAGCAGACGGGCATGCGCTACGTGTCCACGCACCCCATGTTTGGACCCACGTTTGCCAACCTGCAGCAACTGTCAGAGGAGAATGCCATCATCATCCAGGAGGGCGACTGCATGGGGCGCTGCTTCTTCAAGGACCTCTACCAGAAGCTGGGGCTCAACATCTACGAGTACACCTTCGAGCAGCACGACAAGACGGTGGCCTACTCGCTGAGTATCCCCTTCGTCTCCACCTTTGTCTTTGCGGCCGTGATGAAACATCAGGATGCGCCCGGCACCACCTTCAAGCGCCACATGCGCATTGCCAAGGGCGTGCTCAATGAGGACGACTACCTGCTGCAGGAAATCCTGTTCAACCCCTACACCCACGACCAGGTGTCGCAAATCCGTACGGAATTAAAGGAGCTGCTCGAGATTATCGACACAAAAGATGCTGCCGCCATGAAGCGCTATCTCACCAAAATTCGCGACAATGTGCGCCGCGACATTGAAATAAAGCGATAGAAAAACGAGAAAATCTGGTTATTCGCAATGGATAATCAGATTTTTTTTGGCGTTAATTGCAATTTATTTTGTACCTTTGCAGCCGAATTCGAATTTAAACAATTGTTTTAGGAATGAATATTTCTTATAAATGGCTGAAAGAATACGTTGATTTCGACCTTTCGCCGCAGCAGGTATGTGATGCGCTGACCTCTACGGGACTTGAAGTTGACGCTCTGGAAGAAGTGCAGTCCATTCGTGGTGGGCTGAAAGGACTCTACGTGGGCAAGGTGCTCACTTGCGAAGTGCATCCCAACTCTGATCACCTGCACGTGACCACAGTTGACCTGGGCAAGGGCGAACCCTCACAGATTGTGTGTGGTGCACCCAATGTGGCTGCTGGTCAGAAAGTTATCGTGGCCGACCTGGGTTGCGTGCTCTACGACGGCGACCAGGAATTTGTTATCAAGAAATCAAAACTGCGTGGCGTCGAGTCTAACGGTATGATCTGTGCCGAGGACGAGATAGGCGTGGGCACCAGTCATGATGGTATCATCGTGCTGCCCGACGACGCCGTGGTAGGTACGCCCGCTGCCGAGTATTACAATCTGGAGAGCGACTGGCTCATAGAGGTGGACATCACTGCCAACCGTGCCGATGCCCTGTCTCATTGGGGCGTGGCGCGCGACCTCTACGCCTGGCTCAAGCAAAACGGCTACGAGACAAGTCTGCACCGCCCCTCCGACGACGCTTTCGCTGTCGACAATCACGACCTCCCCATCGAGGTGGAGATTCAGAACACAGAGGCCTGCAAGCGCTATGCCTGCGTGAGCGTCAGTGGTTGCCAGGTGAAGGAGTCGCCCGACTGGCTGAAGAACAAGCTGACCACCATCGGTTTGCGTCCTATCAATAATATCGTGGACATCACCAACTATGTGATGATGGCCTACGGTCAACCCCTGCACACCTTTGATGCCGATATGGTGAAGGGTCGCAAGATTGTGGTGAAGACGATGCCCGAGGGCACACCCTTCGTGACCCTCGACGGCGAGGAGCACAAGCTCTCTGAGCGCGACCTGGCTATCTGCAATGCAGAGGAGCCCATGTGTATTGCCGGCGTATTCGGTGGCAAGGGTAGTGGCACCTACGAGACCACCAAGAACGTGGTGCTGGAGAGTGCTTACTTCCATCCCACGTGGATTCGCAAGTCGGCCCGCCGTCACGGCTTGAGCACCGACGCCTCGTTCCGCTTTGAGCGTGGCATCGACCCCAATGGCGTGATCTACGCCCTGAAGCAGGCCGCCCTGCTCTGCAAGGAGTTGGCTGGCGGAAAGGTGTCTATGGAGATTTGCGACGTCTATCCAGAGAAGATGGAGAATGCCGTCGTCGATTTGCAGTACAGCTACGTGCACAACCTCGTGGGCAAGGATATCCCCGTAGAAACCATCAAGAATATCTGTGAGACGCTGGAGATGAAGGTGCTCCAGGAGACGGCCGAGGGCCTGAAACTGGAGATTCCCGCCTATCGCGTGGACGTCACTCGCCCCTGCGACGTGGTAGAGGATATCCTGCGTATCTATGGCTATAATAATGTGGAGATACCCACACAGCTGAAGTCGAGCCTCGTCATCAAGGCCGAGGAAGACCGCAAGCACAAGTTGCAGAACCTGGTGTCTGAGCAGTTGGTGGGTGCCGGCTTCAACGAGATACTGAACAACTCGCTCACCAAGACTGCCTACTATGGTGAGAGCGACACCGTGGTGAAGATTATGAACCCCCTGTCGAGCGACCTTGGCGTGATGCGTCAGACGCTGCTCTACGGCGGTCTTGAGAGCGTGGAGCACAATGTGAAGCGCAAGCAGGCCAACCTGCGTTTCTTCGAGTTTGGCAACTGCTATTTCTTCGACCCCGAGAAGTTGAACGAGGAGAATCCTATTCAGGCCTACAAGGAAGAGAACTTCATGGGCATCTGGGTCACCGGTAAGCGTGTAGAGGGCTCTTGGGCTCATCCCAACGAGGACTCTACCTACTACGAACTGGCCGCTTATGTGCAGAATATCCTGAGTCGCATAGGCATGAAGCAGGGCCTGATGGTGCAGAAGAAGAGCGAGAATCCTGATTTCTCTGCCGGCATCGTCATCGAGAACCGCGGCGGCAAGAAACTCATAGAGATGGGTATCTTGTCTAAGAAGCTCCTGAAGCAGTTTGATTTGCAACAGCCTGTTTACTTCGCTGAACTCAACTGGACCCAGCTGATGAAGGCAACCAAGAAGAACGAGGTGACCTTCACCGAGATTTCCAAGCATCCTGCTGTAAGTCGTGATCTGGCTCTGCTCGTTGACAATGCAGTAGAGTTTGCACAGATTGAGCAGATTGCCCGTCAGACGGAGAAGAAACTGCTGAAGAAGGTGGAGCTCTTCGACGTCTATGAGGGTAAGAACCTGCCTGAGGGCAAGAAGTCGTATGCGGTGAACTTCATCCTGCAGGACACAGAGAAGACCATGAACGACAAGCAGATTGATGCCATCATGCAGAAGCTGATTGCCAACCTGAAGAAGCAGCTAAATGCAGAACTTCGTTAATTTAGAATTAAGAATTTAGAATTTAGAATTAAATAAAAATGGGAAGAGCATTTGAATATCGTAAAGCTACAAAGCTGAAGAGATGGGGCCACATGGCCAAGACATTTACAAAAATCGGCAAGCAGATTGCCATCGCCGTGAAGGCTGGTGGTCCTGAGCCCGAGAACAACCCTGCGCTGCGTGCTATCATTGCCAACGCCAAGCGCGAGAACATGCCAAAGGACAACATTGAGCGTGCTATCAAGAACGCTATGGGTAAGGACCAGAGCGACTATAAGGAGGTGAACTACGAGGGATACGGTCCTCACGGCATCGCTATCTTCGTGGAGACGCTGACCGACAACACCACCCGCACCGTGGGCGACGTGCGCTCCGTGTTCAACAAGTTTAATGGCAACCTGGGCACACAGGGCTCACTGTCGTTCCTCTTCGACCACAAGGCAGTGTTCACCTTCAAGAAGAAGGACGGACTGGATATGGACGAGATGATTCTCGACCTGATTGACTACGGCGTGGAGGACGAGTACGACGAGGACGAGGAGGAGAACAGCATCACTATCTATGCCGACCCTTCAAGCTTCAGCGCAGTGCAGAAGCATCTGGAGGAGAACGGCTTCGAGGTGACTGGTGCCGAGTTCACTCGTATTCCTAACGACCTGAAGGACGTGACGGCCGAGCAGCGCGAGACCATCGACAAGATGGTGGAGAAGCTCGAGGACTTCGACGACGTGCAGACCGTCTATACCAACATGAAGCCCGAGGAGGCGTAAGGCCTTGCCGCGTTTCGGATAAAAAAAAAGCGAGAATCTTTAGGTTTCTCGCTTTTTCTTTTGCTTGTATCGCTTTTTTTTCGTACCTTTGGCGCCAAACTAAAATACTCAAAACAAAATACTAACTATGCTTAGAAAACTAATTTCTGCTATGCTCGTTGCTGTGGCTGTGTGTGCCGCGGCCAAGAATCCCTACAAACAGTACACAGCCAACCTGCCCTTTGCCCTGCCGGAATTCAAGGCTCCCAAGATACCCGGGCGATGGGTGGTGCTGACCGATTTCGATGCCGACCCCACAGGCACCAAGCTCTGCACCGACGCCTTTGCAAAGGCCATCAAGACACTGAGCCTGCAGGGTGGCGGACACCTCATCGTGCCCCGCGGCGTGTGGCTCACCGGACCTATCGTGCTCCGGTCAAACATTGATTTCCACCTGGAGAAAGGGGCCGTGGTGCTCTTCGCCCCCGACGAGTCGCTCTATCCCCTCGTCAGCACCTCGTTCGAGGGGCTCGACACCCGCCGCTGCCAGTCGCCCCTCAGTGCCAGCGGTGCCGAGAATATCAGCATCACGGGCGATGGCGTCATCGACGGCAACGGACAGTACTGGCGTCCCGTGAAGCGGTCCAAGGTCACCGACAGCCACTGGAAGCGCCTGCTGGCCGTCCCCGGCAGCGTGGCCATGAGAAAAGACTACTGGGTGCCTTCAGAGGGCTATGCCAAGGGCGAAAAGGGCGCCAACATGAATGTGCCCGACGTTCAGACAGAGGCCGACTGGCAGGCTGTGAAGCGCTTTCTGCGCCCCGTGATGGTAAGTTTGGTGGATTGCAGGAACGTGCTGCTGCAGGGCGTCATCTTCCAAAACTCGCCCGCATGGAACATCCACCCCCTGATGTGCGAGAATATCATCATCGACCGTATATTGGCGCGCAATCCTGCCTATGCGCAGAATGGCGACGCGCTCGACTTAGAGTCGTGCAAGAACGCCCTCATCGTCAACTCGCGCTTCGATGCCGGCGACGATGGTATCTGCATCAAGAGCGGCAAGGATGCCGACGGCCGCCGACGCGGTATGCCCTGCCAGAATGTGGTGGTCGACGGCTGCACCGTCTTTGCCGGTCACGGCGGCTTTGTGGTGGGCTCAGAGATGAGTGGTGGCGTCAGGAATATCTCCGTGCGCAACTGCCAGTTTGTGGGCACCGATGTGGGCCTGCGCTTCAAGTCCACCCGCGGTCGCGGCGGCATCGTGGAGAATATCTTCATCGACGGCATCTCTATGACCAATATCGCCACCTATGCCGTAACCTTCAATATGTACTATGGTGGCAAGTCGGTGGCCGAGGTGCTGGCCGAGGGCGGCACCAGCAGCACCAGTGTGGCTGCGATGCCCGTGACCGACGAGACGCCCGTCTTCCGCCATATAGACATCCGCAACGTGAACTGCTATCATGCCGGCTATGCTATGGAGTTCAACGGGCTGCCCGAGATGCCCATAGACGGCATCCACCTGGAGAATATCCACATCTCCGCCCGTCATGATGCCACCTTCCAGTATAGCAGGAATATCACGAAAAAGAATGTAAATATTAGTCTTTACAAATAATCATAATGACAAGAACTGGATTGGGGACTTTATTGGCAGTAGTTGCCTTAGGAATGACTACTGCTATGGCACAACGTCATGTGCAGACTCTGAATGATGGCTGGCGTTTTCTAGCTGGCGATGTAGATAATGGTGAAAAGACCGGACTGAATGATAGCGGTTGGCGTGAGGTTATCGTTCCTCATGATTTCCAGATAGAGCAGCCGTGGGTGGCGCCTGCGGCTGGCGAAAAGGCCGACAACAACGACCCTGCGGCCAATATCAAGAGCCGACTGAGCAGTCGTGGCTTCAAGGAGATGGGGCAGGGATGGTACAGGTTGCACCTGGTGCCGGCCGACTCGCTCAGGGGGCGCCGACTGCTGCTGGATTTCGGTGGCATCATGTATGTGGGCGATGTCTATGTGAACGGCAAGAAGGTGGGAGGCACGGACTATGGCTACGTGGGGTTCCAGATAGATGTGACTCAGGAATTGAAGGTGGGACAGAACAACGTGGTGGCTGTGTGTGCCGACACACGCGAGCCTGGCAACTCTCGCTGGTACACGGGTGGCGGACTGTTTCGCGACGTGAAACTGGTGAGCACCAACCGCGACTTGTATTTTGAGCGTCACCCGCTGCGCATCACCACGCGCGACAACCGCTTTGTGACCATCGCTGCCGAGGTGGCTTCGCGCGGGCGCGACAAGAAAATGCCGGTAGCGCTGCGCATCCTCGACCCGCAGGGACAGACGGTCTATGAGGGGAGGACAGAGATGCGCCGCTCTACGCCTACACGCATCGTGGAACAGCAGTTGGCCGAGGTGGAGATACCCAATGCGCAACTGTGGGACACGGACCATCCTAACCTCTACACCGTCGTGGCTACACTCTACAACGAGAAGGGGGTGGCGGTGGATTGTGTGAAGGAGCGCTTCGGCATTCGCACCGTCGAGGTAACGCCCAACGAGGGCTTGCTGCTCAACGGCAAAAAGGTGCTGCTGAAGGGCTATGCCAACCACCACTCGCTGGGCGCACTGGGCGCGGCTGCCTATCCCAGGGCCATCGAGAAACGCATACAACTGATGAAGCAGTTTGGCATCAATCATATCCGCACGAGTCATAACCCCTACAGCAGGGAGTTCATCGAACTGTGCGACGAGAATGGTATCCTGGTGGTCGACGAGCTCTACGACAAGTGGACGCGTCAGCATACGGGCGGACGGGTGCCGTTTGAGGCGCTGTGGCAAACGGATGTGCCGGAGTGGATCAAACGCGACAGAAACTCGCCCAGCGTGGTGATGTGGAGCCTGGGCAACGAACTGCAACAGGATGCTAACCAGCCGTTTAACGATTTTGGCGTGACGATGTTTAAACTGATGCGCACACTGATTCAGCGCTACGACTCCACACGACTGGTCACGGTGGCTATGCATCCGCGCTACCGTAACTGGCAGACGGACTCGCTGCCGTGCGACCTGGCTATGGTGACGGATGTGCAGGCTTACAACTACAGATATATGTACTTCCCGGGCGACGGGCGTCGATTCCCCTGGATGAGGTTCTACCAGAGTGAGGCGTCGGTGGCTGCTATGGGACAGAACTTTTTCGAGATGGACTTGCAGCGGGTCATGGGATTGGCTTACTGGGGGGCTATAGACTATCTGGGCGAGAGTCAGGGATGGCCTGCAAAGGGCTGGAGTCAGGGAGTGTTCGACCTGGAACTGAACGCGAAGCCGAAGGCATACTACATGAAGAGTTTCTTCAAGGCTGATGAGCCGGTGGTGCACATTGGGGTGATCGAGAAGAAGGGCGACATGATGTGGAATGGTGTGCAGACGGGTAATGATGGTATGACTGACCACTGGAACCGCAGGCAGGGACAGGTTTTGTCGCTGGTCACGTATACGAATGCTGAGGAAGTGGAACTGGTGCTCAACGGCCGGTCGCTGGGCAAGAAACTGAACGACGTGAAGGATGCGAAGATGCGCAACCAGATTCGCTGGAACAACGTGAAATACGAGCCGGGCAAACTGGTGGCTATCGCGCGCAACAACGGGCGCGAGGTGGCGCGTCATCAGATAGAGACAACGTCGGAGGCGGTGCGTCTGAATGCAGAGACTGACAACGCTGCGTGGAGGGCCGACGGCACGGACTTGCAGCATGTGCAGGTGGTGGCTGTGGACAGGAAAGGCAGAAGGGTGCAGACGGCTGCTGGCGAGGTGACTTTCACTGTTGAGGGACCTGCTGATATCGTGGGTGTGGTGAATGGTGACATCAACTCTAACGAGATGCTCGTGGGAAGTAAGCGCAGTCTTTATAACGGCACGTGCACGGTGATTCTGCGCTCAAAGCAGGGAGAGCAGGGGAAGGTGACGCTGACAGCTTCAGCGCCTGGTATGAAGAGTGTGAGGATGGTGCTCCCTATTCGTGATGATAAGGCTCACCCTTGATGATGGTGCAAGCGCGATAGAGCTGCTCTGTAAACACCAGACGCACCATCTGATGTGAGAACGTGAGGCGTGAGAGTGATAACTGCTCATTAGCACGCTGATAGACAGCAGGAGAGAATCCATACGGTCCGCCAATGACGAATACGAGTCGGCGGGCCGTATTGCGTTTCTGCTCAAGCCATGAAGCCAGTTCAACGCTACGTGGTTCGCGTCCGCGTTCATCCAGAAGCACCACAGTGTCTTGTGGCTGGATCTGTTTAAGGATAAGCTCACCTTCGGCCGTCTTTTGTTGCTCTTCCGTGAGATTCTTGGTGTTTTTCAGTTCAGGAATCGTTATGATGTTGAAGGGCATATAATGACTGATGCGCTCGGCATAGTCGTTGATGCCTGCAACGAAATGTTTGTTGACTGTCTTGCCGACCAAAATTAATTCTGTTTTCATATGTGTTTGTATTCTGTCTGCAAAGATAATGCTTTTTCTGCAAATATCAGGTACGGGAGTATATAAAAAAGCAAAAGCGACGGGCTTCACAGCCAATCGCCTTATCTTCAATAGGTATTAGTTCTTTTAAGGTAAAAAGATTGTTTTCAGGATAACGTTGGCAAAGGTATGGAAAATTATTGAACTGCGCAAGTTTTTCTTAAACTTTTTTTTAGAAAAATTGTTGTGTGGGTGCACAATTTCAACATTTAACATTTGTTAGTCCTTGAAGTGCCAATATTCGTCTATTTTGCCTGAATTTTTATCGACAACTGAGTTTAGACATTTTTAGTACTAAATACTAATGCTATCCTCTAATTCTTCGATATTTTGTTCCTGTTCTGTGCCAAGACTGTCTTCGTCAAGACTGTCGAGTGGTTCATAGGTGCTGACACCCTGATACATGCTGTCAAGGATGCTGGCATCGCGTGAGGCACCAAACTTTCCGTGATAGCGTTGGAAGCGTTTGTCGCTGAGCACAGACTCAAAGAATTGTCCGCAGATAGGGAGTGCAGTACGACTGCCTTGTCCCAGTTCGCCAGTACGGAAATGGATAGCGCGATACTCGCCGCCTACCCATGCACCACATACCAGGTTGGGACTGACGCCTACGAACCAGGCATCAGAGTGGTTGTTGGATGTACCAGTCTTGCCGCCAAAGTCGGTATCGCTGAAATTCCTGACATATCGCCACATGTTCATGCTGGTTCCGCCTGGTTCACGCATGCCAGCCATCAGCATCTGTTGCATAAAGAATGCAGACCTATAGCTTACAGCCTCGGTTTGCTCGGTGGATGCCTCGTATACGACATTGCCGTCGCGGTCGAGGATACGCGTCACGAGTACAGGCTCGTGTGCCATTCCGTCATTGACGATTGTAGAGTAGGCGTTTACGAGTTCCAGGAGGTTCACATCGCTGGCACCCAAGGCGAGTGAGGGCGTCTCGTGAAGCGGACTCTTGATACCCATCTTGTGTGCCGTCTTTGCAATGCGGTCTATACCCATCTCTTGTCCTATCTTAACAGCGATTGAGTTGACGCTTTGGGCAAAGGCTGACTTCAAGGTCATGTTATAGCCTGTGAAGAATCCGTTTGCATTGGTAGGTGCCCATAGCACTTCCTTCTTCTGTTCGTTGTCCCATACGTTCATACTGAAATATGAGTCCTCACGGCGGTCGTTGGGTGTCAGTCCCTGATTCATGGCTTCTGTATAGACAAAGAGCTTGAAAGTAGAACCGGGCTGGCGCATCGCTGTCACCTTGTCGTATTTCCATGTACCAAAGTCAAGGTCGCCTACCCAGGCTTTCACATATCCTGTCTTTGGTTCGATGGCCGTAAAGCCACAGTGCATGAAATGCTCCATATAGCGGATGGAATCGAGCGTGCTCATCTCTGTTTCGTAGGGACCGTCATAGCTGAACAGTTTCACGGGGTGTGGCTGGTTCAGATAGAAGTCGATAGAATCCTGATTATGGTCGAAACGCTTGTCCAGGTATTTGTAGTAGGGCAGGCGCTTGGCTATGTTCTCAATGAAATTAGGTATCTCGCGGTGGTACTCGTCTTGCCAGGGATTGACTCTGCCCCAGTGGTTGTTGAAGCGCTGTTGCAACTGTTTCATGTTTTCCCATGCCGCCTGTTCGGCATAGCGCTGCATGGCGGTATCGATGGTGGTGTAGATCTTCAGTCCATCTGTGTAGAGGTCGTAGCCATTCTCTCTGCACCAGTCGCTCAGGTATTCCTTCACGGCTTCGCGGAAGTAGAGTGCTTTTCCATCATAGGCATTCTCAACGCTGTAGTCCAGTTCAATGGGTTTTATGGTCAGTGAGTCATATTGCGCTTGTGTAAGATGGTCTCTCTGCAGCATATTTCCCAGCACCACATTACGTCGGTTCATACTGTTCTCTGGATGCAGACGGGGGTTATAGTAGGTGGTAGCCTTGAGCATCCCCACCAGCACTGCAGCCTGCTCGGGAGTGAGCTTCTGGGGGGTTGTGTTGAAATAAGTCTTGCAGGCCGTCTTGATGCCGAAGGCATTAGAGCCGAAGTCAACGGTGTTGGCATACATTGTCAGAATCTCCTCCTTACTGAAGTTGGCTTCCAGCTTTACGGCAGTGATCCACTCTTTGGTCTTCATGATGAGCATTTTGACACCAGGGATGCTGCCCAGGAGACCGGTAGAATATTCTGTACGCACGCGGAAAAGGTTCTTTGCCAACTGTTGGGTAATGGTTGATGCACCACGTGCATCATGATGGATGACGTAGTCCTTTAATGCGGCACCAAAAGCTTGGAAATCGATGCCGAAATGGTGATAGAAACGCTCGTCTTCGGTGTCAATCAGGGCGGTCCAGAAGACAGGGTTCACGTCGTCGTAGGTCACGGGCGTGCGGTTCTCGCTGAAGTATTTGCCTATCATCACACTGTCGGCACTATAGATCTCTGAAGCCTGAGCCGGACGTGTGTTGATAATGGTGCCCATGCTGGGCGATTTACCAAACAATCCCAAGAAGTTGATGTCAACAGCTCCCAGATATAGTATGAAGGCGACAATGACAGAGGCCGTTGCCGATAAGAGTTTGATATACCAAGGACGTCCCTTGAATATACCCATATACCATTTGAATGCTTTCTTACAGTAGAGCCATGTGGCTGCAGTGATTTTCCTGATATAATTCATTGTTTAATGATATGATTGAGAATCAGTTGTTTATCATCGGGTGAAAACCAGGTGACAAGAGGGTCTTTCTTGTACCAAGTCAATTGTTTGCGGGCATAGCGGCGGGTGTTGCCCTTGATGCGTTCTATGGCTTCGTCGAGTGACCATGTGCCATCCAGATAGGTGAACAGTTCTTTGTAGCCAACCGTATTCAGTGCATTGAGATGGCGCAGGGCATAGACACTTCGTGCCTCGTCAAGAAATCCCTGTTCCATCATGATGTCCACGCGTCTGTTGATACGTTCGTAGATTATCTCGCGCTTGCGTGTGAGACCAATCTTGATAATGTTGAAGGGACGCTCCTTGTGCGCGTTGGTGCGGAAGGAGGTATAGGTGCGCCCGGTCATCAGACATATCTCCAGGGCATGAACCACGCGGCGGGGGTTCTTCTTGTCCACTATCTCATAGTGCTCTGGATCCAGGATGCGGAGTTGCTCGCACAGACTATCAAGTCCGTCTTCTGCTAGGCGCCTCTTCAGCGTGTCGCGTGTCTCGTCATCTACTGTGGGAATATCGTCGATGCCATTGCACACAGCGTCGATATACATCATGCTGCCACCAGAGAGTAGGGCGTAGTCGGAGGTCTGGAACAATGTGTCGAGCAGATGCATCACCTCTTGCTCGTAGATAGAGGCGCTGTAATAGTCTGTGAGCGCCTGTGTTCCCACAAAATAATGCCGCACCTGCCGAAGTTGTTCTTCAGTAGGTGCGGCTGTACCGATTTTTATTTCACGATAAATCTGCCTAGAGTCGGCATTAATGATAGGAATGCCAAAATACTTGGCAATGTCCAGACATAAATCCGTTTTTCCAACGGCAGTAGGTCCGGTAATGACTATCAGCGTCTTTTTCAACGAATGACTCCGCGCTTTGAGTTCTCAAAGAACGAGCAGATATATTCTACCTCTTTGCTGTCGGGATATTTTAAACGTGCCTCTGCAACACCATCCTTGATAATGCCCTTGGCATAGATGGTGCGATAGGTATCGTGAATCATCTCGATGGTCTCATTAGAGAAACCGCGACGACGCAAGCCAATCAGATTGACGCCAGCGAAACGGATGGGTTCCTTTCCAGCGATGATATAGGGAGGAATATCCTGACTGGTGCGACTGCCACCCTGAATCATCACATAGCTGCCTACGCGGATAAACTGGTGGAATAGCACCTCGGCAGAGATGATGGCGAAGTCGTCAACTTCCACTTCTCCGGCAAACTTGGTTGAGTTGCCGATGATACAACCATTGCCGATGATACAGTCGTGGGCAATGTGCATATTCTCCATCAACAGGTTTCCAGAACCAACGACGGTCTTGCCGCGACTGGCCGTACCACGACTGATGGTCACGTTTTCGCGAATAGAGTTGTTGTCGCCAAGCTCGCAGGTGGTCTCCTCACCTTTGAACTTCAGGTCCTGAGGCTTTGTTGAGATAGAGGCACCAGGGAAAAACTCGTTGCCGCTACCAATACGGGCACCCGTGTGGATGGTCACATTATTTAGCAGGTGGTTGTTGTCGCCCATCACCACATTCTTGTCGATAACGCAGAATGGACCGATGATATTGTTATCACCCAGTTTTGCTTCGGGGTCAACTACTGCTAAGGGATGTATTTGATTCATATAATCTTATTACTTGTTCTTTACAATTTGTGCAGTGAAGGTAGCCTCAGAAACGACGTGGTCGCCAACGAAGGCATAGCCATGCATGCTTGAGATACCATGACGGAGAGGAGCAATCAGCTCTACCTTGAAAATCAGGGTATCTCCAGGCACTACCTTCTGGCGGAACTTCACACCGTCAATCTTCATGAAATAGGTTGACCAGCGCTCAGGCTCCTCTACAGAGTTGAGCACCAGCAGACCGCCACACTGTGCCATAGCCTCAATCTGAAGCACACCAGGCATCACGGGCTCCTGTGGGAAGTGACCAGTGAAGAAAGGTTCGTTGCTGGTGATGTTCTTCACACCAACGATGCTTGTAGGACCAATCTCGATGACCTTATCTACCAACTGCATGGGATAGCGGTGGGGGAGCAACTCGCGAATGCGGTTCACGTCCATCACTGGCTCATCGTTTGGATCGTAGGCAGGGGCCTGAATCTCGTGCTTACGGATCTCCTTGCGTATTTCGCGCGCGAACTTATTATTAATAGTATGTCCAGGACGTGTTGCAATGATACGTCCCTTGATGGGCTTACCAATCAGTGCCATATCGCCAATCACGTCGAGCAGTTTGTGACGTGTGCACTCGTTCTCCCACTGCAGGGGCTTGTGCTGGATATAACCCAGTTCGGTAGCATCGCGATGCTCTACATGCAGCAGGTCAGCCAGCATGTCGAGACGCTCCTGAGTGGTCTGACGCTCGTAGATGACGATAGCGTTGTCCATGTCACCACCCTTAATCAGGTTAGCCTGAACCAGTGGCTCGATATCGCGTACGAATACGAATGTACGTGCAGCTGCAATCTCAGAGGTATACTTGGTGATATCGTCGAGCGTTGCAAACTGGCTGTTGATGAATTTTGACTCGAATGAGCACATGGTGGTGAGTGAGAACTGCTCATCAGGCAGGATGGTGATGCAAGAGCCGGTCTCATCGTCTCTTACCTCAATCTTCTTGCGGATGACATACCAGTCTTTTGGCGCATTCTGTTCCTCAGTACCAATCTCCTCAATCTTGTTGACATACTGGATGGCAGAGCCGTCAAGGATAGGGAACTCAGGACCGTTTACCTGAATCAGACAGTTGTCAATACCAAGTGCATAGAGTGCTGACAGACCGTGTTCTACTGTTGAAACGCGGATGTCGCCCTTACCAAGCACTGTGCCGCGTTGTGTGTCTACTACGTTTTCGGCTATAGCGTCGATGACAGGCATGCCGTCAAGATCGATGCGCTGAATCTTATAACCGTGGTTCTCTGGAGCGGGATTGAACGTCACCGTGAGGCTCAGTCCAGTGTGCAGGCCTTTTCCGCAGAGCGAGAAACTGCCTTTCAGAGTCTTCTGTTTCATATGCTTATTTGTTTGCTTTTAATTCTTCCAATTCTTTTCTCAGAGCGCTCATCTCCTTGTACATATCAGGCAGACGGCGCAGGATGGCCATGCCCTTGAAGTACACCTTTGGATCCATGGCAGGTGAACCAATCAGCTGTTCGCCATTGCCCTTGGTGTCGCCGATGATGCCACACTGAGCACCCACGAATGTCTTGTCGGCTACGTGGATATGACCAGCGAAACCAGCCTGTCCGCCCACCATACACCACGAACCAATCTTTGTGCTGCCGGCCATGCCTACCTGGGCAGACATCACCGTGTTCTCGCCAATCTCACAGTTGTGAGCCACCTGAATCAGGTTGTCCAGCTTGACACCCTTGTGGATGACGGTAGCACCCATCGTAGAACGGTCTACGCAGGTATTGGCACCAATCTCCACATTATCCTCAATGATGACGATACCAATCTGTGGAATCTTATCGTAACCCTCTACGTTGGGAGCGAAACCGAAGCCGTCGGCACCAATGACGCTGCCGGCGTGAATCGTTACGTTCTGACCAATCTTACATCCCTGATAGATGGTGACGTTGGGGTAGATAAGGCATTTCTCACCCATCTTCACACCCTCGCCAATCACGACGTGGGGATAGATCTGCGTGCCGTCGCCAATCACAGCACCGTCGCCGATGCATGCAAAGGGACCGACATATACGTCTTTTCCCAGTGTAGCCTTAGGCGAAACGAAAGCCAACGGGTCGATGCCCGTTTTCTTAGGCTTCATTGACTCGTAGAGCTGGAGCAGCTTGGCAACAGCCTCATAGGCGTTCTTTACGCGAATCAGCGTAGCCTTCACTTCCTGCTCTAATTCCAGGTCGTCGTTCACCAGGACGATACTGGAAGCTGTTTCATAAAGATAGTGGGTATATTTGGGGTTCGAGAGGAACGAGATAGCTCCAGGCTGACCCTCTTCAATTTTTGCAAATGTATGGACGGCTGCATTTTCGTTGCCTTCCACTCGGCCACCGATAAACTCGGCAATTTGTTTGGCTGTAAACTCCATAATAATGATTCAGTGTTCTTTTTAGGATGCAAAGATAAGCATTTTTATTGAAAACGTTGATAACAAAGGTAATATTTTCGTATTTTTTTAGAAAGAAGCGCCACATTCAGTATCTCCGAGGCTTCCGAGATGTCCCTGATGGTGCCGTCTTTGTAGAGAATGTCGATAGAATCGTCGTCAACGGAGTACATATCTTTCTGAATTCTGTTGATGCTCATCATGTAGTGGGCATCGCGCTTGTCGATGCCCATGTTCCGCGCTATCATGGTCTGCAGCTCGTCAATACGTTCGTCGGTGATGGGACTGTCGTGTACCTCCACCTTGAAGATGCGGCGGTCCAGCATATCCGTAGCCAGGGTCGACAGTATCTTGTCATCGGAATGCTTCCATGCTTTCATGGCACTCCAGATGTCGCTGTCGTCCAGTTCCTCGTACATGTGAAGCGCCTCTTCGTGGTCGGCAAACCATTGTGCGTTGACATCGTTTTCGATGAAGTAGGAGAGGGCAGGCGACGCAAATACCTGATGTCCCCGTTTGGCCAGATCCTTTGCCCTGGTCAGCATGTTGACCAGCACCTTTTCGTAGGCAACAGCCGTCTTGTGGAGATATACCTGCCAGTACATTAACCGCCTGGTAGTCAGGTAGTTCTCGAGTGAATAGATACCCTTTTGTTCAACCACTAAACGGTCGTCTACCACGTTCAGCATCTTGATGATTCTGGCAGAGCCGATATTGCCCTCCGTGACACCGGTGAAGAACGAATCACGACGCAGATAGTCCAGTCGGTCCATGTCCAGCTGACTGGATATCAACTGGTGCAGAAAACGTTTCGGATAGTGGTCCTTGAAGATAGAGATGGCCAGGTTCAACTGTCCTCCCAAATCCTTGTTGATCTGCTCCATCATCATCAGCGAGATGTCCTCATGGGAGATGCCCCTGATGAGGGTATTCTCCAGTACGTGCGAGAACGGGCCGTGCCCGATGTCGTGCATCAGAATGGCCGCCTCTACTGCCTCGGCTTCAGAGTCAAAGATAAACTGTCCCTTCTGCTGGAGCGACTGGATGGCTTCGCTCATCAGATGGAAGGCCCCCAGCGAGTGCTGAAAACGCGTATGGCGGGCACCTGGATAGACCACAGATGCCAGACCCAGTTGATTGATGCGATTGAGTCGTTGAAACAGCGGGTGC
>Ga0256404_1003943_pt1 | contig 29035 bp, 25 predicted proteins | sample RumenRJG_01DNA_FD_185990 | JGI IMG/M metagenome (GOLD analysis project Ga0256404, IMG submission 185990) | Bovine rumen microbial communities from Lethbridge, Alberta, Canada - RJG_01 | ecosystem: Host-associated > Mammals > Digestive system > Stomach > Rumen | place: Canada: Alberta | collected...
AACGCTAACGTGTTGTATATACATTCTTTATGATAATGAAAAAGTTAAAGTCGATATTACTCCTGGTGATGGTAGCGTTGCTCCCCGTGCAACTCTATGCGGAGGAGGCAGGTGGAAAGGGCGAAGAGCTCGATATTCCCGAGATTGTGCTGGAACACCTTGCCGATGCCTACGAGTGGCACATAGCCTCCTACAAGGGCAAGCACCTCAGCATACCGCTTCCCATCATCATAAGAAGTGAGAACACTGGCAAGTGGCACTTCTGTACGGCTCATAGCCTGCCCGAAGGCTTCTTCTTCAGCGAAGAGCACCACGGCAAGATATATGAGCGCCTGGCTGACGGCAGTGAGGTACGCCCGATAGACCTGAGCATCACGAAGTCGGTGATGCAGATATGGATTGTCGTGGCAATTCTTATCGTCGTCTTCCTGTCGTGCGCCCGCTGGTACAAGAAGCGCGATGCCAAGAGTGAGGCGCCAAAAGGCTTTGTAGGCATGATGGAAATGATTGTCATGACTATCAACGACGACCTCATCAAGTCATCGATAGGGGAGAAGCACTATAAAAAGTACGCTCCCTATTTGCTGACAGTGTTCTTTTTCATCCTGACGTGTAATCTGGTGGGACTATTCCCCTTGTTCCCAGGTGGAGCTAATGTGACGGGCAATATCAACATCACATTCTTCCTGGCACTCTGCACGATGCTGGCCATCAACATCTTTGCCAACAAAGAGTACTGGAAGGAAATCTTCTGGCCCGACGTGCCTTTGTTCCTGAAGGCCTATCCGGCTCCCGTGATGCCTGTCATTGAACTCTTTGGAGTCTTCACGAAGCCTTTCGCCCTGATGATCCGTCTCTTTGCCAACATGATGGCAGGCCACGCCGTGATACTGAGTTTCACCTGCGTGATCTTCCTGGGTTGGTCGATGGGTGTAGGATTTGGTTTGGGTTTGAATGCTTTCAGCATCATCATGCTGCTCTTCATGAATCTGCTTGAAGTGCTGGTGGCATTTGTTCAGGCTTACGTATTCACGATGCTCAGCGCCGTCTTCATCGGCTTGGCCCACAAGGAACATGGTGCAGAGTAAGCTACTCAAAAAGAAAGAGTTATAAACAATAATTCAACAAAAGAAACAAATTCATTAATTAATAATTTAAAACATTTTTAAAACTATGATGATTTCAATGTTAATGGCCGCAGAAGGCCTGGCTCAGCTGGGTTGCGGTATTGGTGCAGGTATTGCAACAATTGGTGCAGGTTTGGGTATCGGTAAGATCGGTGGCAGTGCAATGGACGCTATTGCCCGTCAGCCGGAAGCTACTGGTAAGATCCAGACAAACATGATTCTGACCTCTGCATTCGTTGAGGGTTGCGCCCTCTTCGCCATTGCAGCTTGTGCATTCCTTATTAAGTAAGTGAAGAAAGTCTTAGCGAAAACAAGTATTTATGGATTTCAGTAAACTGCCAGCAATCCTTACCCCCGATCTGGGACTCCTGTTCTGGATGCTTCTGGCGTTTGGAGTGGTCTTCTTTGTGCTTGCAAAGTACGGATTCCCTGCCATCATCAATATGGTGGACGAGCGGAAGAAGTACATCGATGAAAGTCTGCAAAAAGCCCACGAAGCCTCTGAGCGTCTGGAGAACATCCGTCAGGAAGGCGAGAGCATTCTGCAGGAAGCACGCGACCGTCAGGCACAGATTTTGAAAGAAGCTGCCGAGACACGCGATGCCATTGTGGAGCAAGCTCGCGAAAAAGCCCGTGAGGAAGGTGCCCGGCTGCTCGACGACGCCCGCCTGGCCATCAATCAGGAGCGTCAGGCTGCCATTGCCGACATACGCAAGCAGGTGGCAGAGTTGAGCGTTGAAGTGGCTGAGAAGGTTCTGCGCAAGAATCTTTCTTCCGACCAGGCTCAGATGGATTTGATTGACCGTATGCTGGATGAAGTTTCTGCTAACAAATAAGGTACTATGGATATAGGAGTAATTTCGGTTCGTTATGCCAGGGCGCTTCTGAAAAGCGCTACAGCCAGCAGCCAAGAGACCAAAGTCTACGAAGAAATGCAGACGATGGCCCAGAGCTACTTGGAGGTTCCGCAGCTCAGGCAGACCATCGATAACCCGATGATTCCTAAGGAGAAGAAGGTCTCGCTGCTGCTTGCTGCAGCTGGCGGGAAGCCTTCCGACCTGACGACGGCATTCATTCAGCTTGTGCTGAAAGAAGACCGTGAAAAGGTGATGCAATTCATTGCCAATTCGTATGTCACCCTGTACCGTCAGCAGAAGAACATCATCAGCGGTAGACTCATCACCGCCACAGCCGTTTCGCCCTCTACGGAACAGAAGATGCGGCAGATGGTGGAGAGCAAGACTAACGGAACTGTTGAGTTTCAGACTGAAATAGATCCTGACATCATCGGCGGCTTCATTTTGGAATATGACACCTACCGAATGGATGCCAGCGTGAAGGCTAAACTCAATACTATTCTTAATACACTTAAAAAGTAAAGTACAATGTCAGATAAAATTAAACCAAGCGAAGTCAGTCAGGTGTTGCTCGACCAGCTTAACGGCATTTCCAATCAGGAGAAATTCGACGAAGTGGGCACCGTGCTCACGGTGAGCGACGGCGTAGCTCGCATCTATGGCTTGCGCAATGCCGAAGCCAACGAACTTCTGGAGTTCGAGAATGGCACTATGGCTATCGTGATGAACCTTGAGGAAGACAACGTCGGTTGCGTGCTTCTGGGTTCAACGGCTGGCATTAAGGAAGGCATGGTTGTCAAGCGCACTCATCGTATCTCGTCGATTCGCGTCAACGACAACATGCTCGGTCGTGTCATCAATCCTCTGGGACAAGCCATCGATGGCAAGGGCGACATTGACCTCACTGGTGCCTTCGAAATGCCTCTTGACCGCAAGGCTCCTGGCGTTATCTACCGCCAGCCAGTGAAAGAGCCGCTGCAGACGGGCCTGAAAGCCATCGACTCGATGATTCCCATCGGCCGTGGCCAGCGCGAGCTCATCATCGGCGACCGCCAGACTGGTAAGACTGCCATTGCTGTCGACACTATTATCAATCAAAAGAGTTTCTACGAGGCAGGCAAACCTGTCTATTGTATCTATGTAGCCATCGGACAGAAGGCTTCCACCGTTGCCACGCTTGTCTCGACGCTTCAGGAACATGGCGCCATGCCATATACCATCGTCGTGGCTGCTACGGCTGCCGATCCCGCTGCCATGCAGTACTACGCTCCCTTTGCCGGTGCTGCCATTGGTGAATACTTCCGCGACCGTGGTCTGCCCGCACTGGTGGTCTACGACGACCTGTCGAAGCAGGCTGTTGCCTATCGTGAGGTATCGCTGATTCTGCGTCGTCCTTCTGGACGTGAGGCTTATCCTGGCGATGTGTTCTATCTGCACTCCCGTTTGTTGGAGCGTGCAGCCAAGATGAACGAGCAGCAGGAAGTGGCTGAACAAATGAATGATCTGCCCGAGTGCATGAAAGGACATGTGAAGGGTGGCGGTTCGCTGACAGCCCTGCCTATCATCGAGACGCAGGCAGGCGACGTTTCGGCATACATCCCCACAAACGTCATCTCAATCACCGATGGTCAGATCTTCCTTGAGAGTGACCTCTTCAACCAAGGCTTCCGTCCTGCCATCAACGTTGGTATCTCAGTATCGCGTGTGGGTGGTTCGGCACAGATCAAGTCAATGAAGAAAGTTGCCGGTACGCTGAAGATTGACCAGGCTCAATATCGTGAGTTGGAATCCTTCTCGAAGTTTTCGAGTGATATGGATGCCGTGACGGCAATGACGCTCGACCGTGGACGTAAGAACAACCAGTTGCTCATTCAGCCCCAGTACAGCCCCATGCCCGTAGGCGAACAGGTGGCCATCCTTTACTGCGGTGTTCATGGTCTGATGCGCGACGTGCCCATTGATAAGGTACGTGAGTGCCAGTCTCAGTTCCTTGACAAGCTTCGTTCGACAGCTCCCGAAGTCATCAGCACCCTTGCCGCTGGCAAGATTGACGATGACACGACGGCTAAGATTGAGGCAGTGATGGCCGATATTGCCGGCACCTATAAGTAAACTCTAATGCAACACTATGCCAAGTCTTAAAGAAATCAAAGGCCGTATAGCCTCAGTCAGAAGCACCAGGAAGATTACTTCTGCCATGAAAATGGTGGCAAGTTCGAAATTGCATCATGCACAGGTAGCCATCCAAAACATGCTGCCTTATGAAACAATGCTCGAACACATCTTGAAGTCATTCCTGGCAGCAGAAGCGGAAGCCCAGACCATCTACGATCAGGAGCGGCCCGTCAAAAGAGTGGCACTTGTCATCTATTCCAGCAATTCCTCATTGTGTGGTGGTTTCAACGCCAACATCATCAAGCTCATGCAGAAAGTAGTTGCTGAGTATGGTGAACTTGGACTCGGCAACATTGACATCTATCCCATTGGGCGAAAAGTTGCAGAGAAAGCTGCCAAGCTGGGCTATCGTGTGATGGGTGATTATGCTGATTTGGCAGATAAGCCAAATATCAATGACTGTATCGAGATTGCCAAGCAACTGGGAGAAAGATATGCCCAGGGCGAAATCGACCGCGTAGAGCTTATCTATCATCACTTCAAGTCAGCTGGTTCGCAAGTTCTGACGCGCGAAACGTTCCTCCCCATCGACCTGGAAGAAGAACTGCAGCGCGATCATGAACGCGATCTCACCTCTATCATTGCCACAAAGGAAAGCCAGGAGTACCTGAAGAAGCGAGGACAAAGGACTGTAAGCCGCGAGGAAAAGCAGAGTGTCAAACCCCTCCATGATAACTTCATTGTTGAGCCCAACATGGATGCTGTCCTCTCAAAGCTTATCCCCAAGTTGCTTCATCTGATGCTTTATACTGCTCTTCTTGATAGCAATGCGTCAGAACATGCTGCCCGAATGGTTGCTATGCAGACAGCCACGGACAATGCCGACGAATTGCTACGCGAACTGAACCTTCAGTACAACAAGAGCCGTCAGCAGGCAATCACCAGCGAACTGCTTGACATCGTAGGCGGTAGTGTGAACAATTAGTCGCACTCGCTTGTAGAGTATACTCAACCTAAAAAATAGATGTAGCACTCATCGAAGTGCTGCATCTTTTTTTATCATTTCTCTACAATATTATTTCAAGTGTGAGAGTTTTTTTGTACTTTTGCAAAAAAATAGAGAACTTATGATTGATTATGACCTTAGTCGCATAAAAGCCGTTGTCTTCGACATAGACGGGGTGCTCTCGGCTCAGACTGTTTTGATGGACCAGAATGGCGATCCCTTGCGAACCGTCAACATCCAAGACGGTTACTCCATTCAGTTGGCAATGAAAATGGGGTTGCGAATAGCCATCCTCTCCGGTGCACGTACAGAATCTATTCGTCTGCGCTACCAGTATCTGGGTGTTGAGGACATCTATCTCTGCTGTTCCGTGAAAGTAACTACGTATGACAGCTTTAAGGCAAAGTATGGCTTGCAAGACGAGGAAATCATATTTGTGGGCGACGATATTCCCGATCTGGAGGTTCTCAATAGAGTAGGGTGCCCATGTTGCCCTGCCGATGCCTGTCCGGAAGTGAAAAAGGCATGCCTCTACGTCAGCCATAGGGTAGGGGGGCACGGATGCGGTCGCGATATCATCGAACAGGTGTTGAAAGCGCAAGGCAAATGGATGGCAAATGCTAAAGCCTTTGGCTGGTAACGTGGTAAAAATCTTTCATTCACTCTTAATCCTTTTAAGACCATTCCCAAATGAAACTAATTCTATCAAGCAATTCGCCCCGTCGCAAAGAACTCTTGGCCGGACTCGACATCCCCTTTGAAGTACGAGTGAAGGATGGCATTGATGAGAGCTATCCAACATCTCTACCGACCAACGAAATTGCGGAGTATATTGCCAGGAAAAAGGCTGCTGCCTATCAGGTAAGTGGTGATGAGGTTTTAGTGACAGCCGACACCATCGTAGTCTTGGGCGATAGTATATTGGGAAAGCCCGCTGATGCTCAAGAGGCAAAAGCCATGCTCGGGGCCTTGAGTGGCCACACCCATCACGTCATCACTGGTGTGTGTCTTAAGAGTTCTGATTTGCAACATTCCTTCTCTGTGGTTTCCGAAGTGACGTTCAGAGAGTTGCAGGAATCAGAGATTGACTACTACGTGAGCCACTACAAGCCCTTCGACAAAGCCGGTGCCTATGGTATTCAGGAATGGATTGGCTATATCGGTGTCACACGTCTCAGCGGTAGTTACTACAACGTAATGGGCCTGCCTGTTCAGCGCATATACAGCGAACTGACCCGCCATTTCCTTTAAATATGGAACAAATGCTTCGTGAATAAACTTTTAACAACCAATTTATAAACGATCAGATAATTATGACAACAATCATTTCAATTGTATTATTGTTCTGCCTTGCTCTATTTGGCTGGGCCATTGCCGAGTTCAAGTCAGATCACTGCGTCTATGAGCGCAATGAAGAAGAGTGTGCCACTGAAGCAAAAGCCGCTGACGCCATCAAGAAAAACGGCTTCAACGAGCTGAACATCAAGGACGTCATCGCCACTATCAGCACGAAGGGTTTCAAGGCCTAAGAAACTTATTTGACAACTTTTTGTACTCCATTACGAGTCAGCATAATGCGAACGCCATGCGACTCAGGAGAAACAATTCGCCCTTGGAGGTCGTAACAGCAAGCAGAATCGCTTTCGTTAAGATCTCTGAGGGTTTTAATGTTTGTTGGATCAAATTCCTTGATTGTTCCGAAATAGCTCCAAGGGGCCGTCAGCTGATAGGCATCGAGGCTGCCCTCAGGCACGTAGAGCACCGACTTCTCCATCGTCCAGTCGGCGAAGGCTTGCAGATGGGTCTCGGCGGGAGGCTCGGCGGAATACATGTAGACGGTGTGGGAAGAGAAATTTGGAACCGAGAAGGCAGCCCAGTCTATCTTCCGTACCGATGCGGGAATGTGCCATTCTTTCATATTGTCGGCACCAGCCAGGGCCCAGGCTTCTATTTCCTCCAGCCCCTCAGGCAGCTGGCAGTCTTTCAGTCGGTAGCACTCGTAGAAAGCCGATCGCCCGATGCGCTTGATGGTAGGCGGTAAGATGAGCTTCACGAGGCTCTGACTACTGTAGAAAGCGGCACGAGGAATGCTGTCGAGTAGGGGCCTGATGTCGAGCGTGTCAACATAGATGTAGTAGAAAGCCTCTGGGTCGATGCGGCGCACGCTCTCGGGAATCACCAGGCGTTTCTTCGTCAGTCCGTGGAAAGCCCTGCCTTCGATGGTTTCCAGAGAGTCAGGCAGTTCAAGGTTTCTCAGCGTGTTGTTGTTCAGCGCCGCATATCCGATGTGCTTCAGCCGTGCCGGCAGGTGGATGTCGTCAATGAAACATTCGGAGAAGCAGTAGTTGCTGAGGTGTTCCACATTGTCGGAGATGATGACCTGGTCGATGTAGCAATATGCGAATGCACTTTCGCCAATATAAGTGACGGAGTTGGGAATGACCAGTTTCTTCTGGTGCGGTGCAATGTTGTTCAGCGCATAGCAGAACGCCTCGGCACCGATGCGCTCCAGACTGCCGTTGAGCGTGATGTTGTAAGTGCGGTGAAAGTTGAAAGCCTTGTCGTCGATGAACTTCGTTTCGGGTGCGATGGTGAAGGTCTCGGCCCGCGAACTGATGGGTGCGAAATAGGCCAACAGGCGGCTGTGGTCGCGCGTGTAGAGGTATCCGTCCTCCAGCACGTAGTTAGGATGGTCCTCATCAATAATCACGTCGCACAGCGAGATGTTGCCGTTCAAGGCGCCATTGCCGATGTGCTCCAGCGTAGCAGGAATGTGCAGGGAGGAAAAGAGGTTGTGGGTGAAGGCATGGTCGCCCAGCCAGGTGAGCGTAGCAGGAAAGTCGATGCTCTCGCCGCAGAACGACAAGGCATAGTCGCCTATCTTCTTGAGCGTCTTCGGCAGGACTAGCTTCTTGAACTCCGTGTCGGCAAACATATAGGAACCGATGACATCGTCCTCAGTAGTGTATTTATCATAATAGGGTTCGCCACCGGCCACGATGCGGCAGTCCGCCAGGTTCAGCGACCTATACTCAGATGCCCAGTTCTGCAGCACTTTGATGTCGCTGCCGTTAATAGTGCCTTTCAGGGTGAGCTCATTCACGTATTGCAGTTCGTACTCATCGAACAAGTCCTGCAGGTCACCCGCAGCCACCCACACAACTTTCTCTGCTGCCATCACTGGCAGACCTATCATCAGAAGAAATATAAGCAGTATGTGTTTCATGTGTGCAAAGGTACTCATTATTTTAGTTACCACAAACAAATTAACACTTTTTTGTTGCAAAGTCATTTTTAGAGAAATCCTTTGACAAAGAACGCTTCTTTTTCATTCTTTTCGATATTATCCAACGCATTTATTGCAATTTTCCTCTAAATTTAATATAGTAACCGATAATATATATAACGGGCATTATGATAAATAATAATATAAAACTTTATTCCTACACTATTGAATCAGCGCATATAAGTGCTATAAGAGTGCCTATTGCATGCCAAAGAGAATAATCTGCATGCTACAGAAGCATGCTCTGCTTGCTATGAGAGCAGCGTATATATACTATGGGAGCGTTAGTTGCATGCTACGGAAGCATGGTCTGCTTGCTATGGGTGCACAGTGTATGTGCTACAGGAGTTACAATCTTACAGTCTTACAGTCTTACAGTTATAATTTGCACCCTAATGAAGTGGCAAGATAAGAGAGAAATAAAAATATAAAGAAATATATTATAAATATATATACATATAATTATTAATACTATTTATCATTATCACAATCGCACCACCTCACTCTATGCAGATTCTAACTGTAATACTGTAAGACTGTAAGAATTAAATCTTTGAATGAAGAATTTCATTGCAAAGTTCGAAGGACTTGACCATCATACGAGGAATGTGGAAAGGCCCTTTATAAAGATTTCCCTTGGCGGGTTGAGCGACAGTTCCATCTCTATGCAGGTAGCCATACCACTCGCCATAAGTTGCATCAGGGAAATGACTATAAGTCCACTCGCTAATCAGTTCGTGGCGCTCGCGATACTTTTCATCACCCGTAGCCAGGTAAGCATACAGAGAAGCGATGATCGTCTCGCATTGCGGCCACCAGAACTTCATGTCTTGCGAATAGTCTTGTGGCGGCAGATTGCGGCAATCGCGGAAATTAATGATTCCGCCATATTGTTCGTCCCATCCCCAGTCCCATGACCAGTCAAAAATCTGAAGGGCTAATTTCGTAAGGTCATCATCCCAACCACGAGAACGAGATTCCTCAAGAATGAACCAAGCCGTCTCGATGCAATGCCCCGGATTGATAGTGCGTGTCAGATTCGTGTCGATAAACTCACCATTGGGCCCCACCGACTCAAGCAGACACTTAAACTCCGGATGAATAAAATAACGGCGAAGTTTATCAATTGATTCATCAATTTGCTTCGTCAACTTTGCATCATCAATGACCAAACGCAGTCGTGAAGCCACGTTAATGAGAATCATCACGATTGAATGACCTTGCAGCTGAACGCTGGCTTCAAATTTTGGAGGTAAGAAACCTGGTGTAGAAAGAAATCGCTGAGTGTTCTCAAAAATAGCTAATGCTTTTTGAGCATATGTCATATCGCCTGTGGCCAAGGCATATTCCGACATCGCAATGGCGGCAAAGGTTTCTGAGAAAACATAGCGCCGCTTACGCAAAGGGCGCCCATCGGCTGTGATAGAGAAAAACATGTGACCACTATCGTCAAAACAGTATTTCTCAATGAAATCAATCGTACTTTTCGCAGCATCAAGCCATTCCTGACGGTGTTCAACGTTATTATAGGCGAAGGCGCAAACGAATGCAAATCGTCCTTGAAACCATACACTTTTCGTTGAATCCATCAAACTGCCGTCGCGATTCAAACAGGTGTAGACGCCTCCATGCTGGCGATCCCAACCATTCTTCATCCAAAACGGCATGATATTGTTAAGCAGGTCCGAACGATAACGTTCAGCCCAACTGGAAAAATAATGTTTTGCAGAATCACTCATAATGAATAATGTTGGATGATTAAAATTGATTGCACCGGTTGAAGAATCCTATAGCCTCCAACTCTGCTTTCATGGCGGCCTCTTCCTCATCAGTTATATTGCGGAAAGGAATACGGTTCGGCCCCAAATCGAAGCCTATGAGCTTCATGATTCGCTTGCCTCCGACGATATTTCCACGATAACGGCAAATGACATTTATCACCTCTTGCGAGAAGTTCTGCTTCTCGCGTGCCGTCTCTATGTCTCCCCTACTCCATGCCTCAATGATTCCTACAAGTTCGCGACCGTTATAATTAGTAGTGCCGCCGATGCCTCCTTGGGCTCCTCCTTGGGCAAGACTGGGCAGAATGGTCTCATCCTGACCATGCAGCATGTCGTATTTCCCGTCTTTGTAGAGGCGACACTGATTATATTCATACAAACTTTCGAACGTATACTTGATTCCGGCAAAGTTAGGAATGCGCCCATCAACGGCTTTCAATAAGTCGAGCATGGGAAGATAGGCACCGTTGAAGGCAGGAATATGGTAATAATAGAACGGAAGATTCAGGGCTGCTGATGCAATCTGCTCACAGTACTCGACAAGTTCCTCTATACGTCCGATACGGGGGAAGGGCGGTGCCATCGAGCCAATGCCCCATGCACCTATGGCTTGTGCATGCTCGGCCAATCGCCGGCTCTCGCGCAGGCAGCAACTGCCGACGTGGACAATCACCTTAAAATCCTTTGGTGCCACCTGCACCCACCTTTCAGCAAGTTGCATTCGCTCTTCCGTGGTGAGCATATAGCCCTCTCCCGACGAGCCATTGATAAAAACACCCTTCAATCCGTTTTTCTGAAGCATTGCTCCATAGGCAGCAATGGGCTCCAAATTGATGTCGCCATTTGGGTGCATGGGTGTAAAGGGGGCATCAATCAGTCCTATAATCTTTTCCATTTATTCCGTTTTTATTTCGTTAATAATTTATTATTGCGCTTCACACAATAGTGGATTCTTGTCAGACTTAAACCATTTCATAAATTCTCCGATGCCGTCGTGCAGCGACCAATGCGGCTTATAGCCACATTCTTTCTCCAGTTTTGACGTGTCGGCATTCGTCTGGTACACATCGCCAGGCTGCATAGGCAGGAAAATCTTCTCAGCCTCTCGTCCGCAAGCATTTTCAATCTCCGAGATGAAGTCCATCAGCTTCACAGGGTTACTGCAACCAATGTTGTACACCTTGTAGGGCACGCCGTGCTCACAATCAGCAGCCAACGGCTCATGGTCGATGACGTGCATCGTGCCTTCGACGATATCATCTATATAGGTGAAGTCGCGTATCATGTCGCCCTGATTGAACACCTTGATGGGTTTGCCTTGAGTGATGGCTGTGGCAAAGAGCATAGGCGACATGTCAGGTCTTCCCCAAGGGCCGTAGACGGTGAAATAGCGCAGGCCAGTGGTGGCGAATCCATAAAGCTTTGAATAGGCATGAGCCATGAGTTCGTTGCTCTTTTTCGAGGCGGCATAGAGGCTCACGGGCGATACCACTTTGTCGTCCTCGCTATACGGCACTTTCTCATTCATGCCATAGACAGAACTTGAAGACGCATAGACCAGATGCCTGACGCCATAGTTGCGGCATGCCTCAAGGACGTTCAGGAATCCCACCAGGTTGCTCTGCAGGTAGGCATAAGGGTTCGTGATACTATAACGAACGCCTGCCTGCGCAGCCAGGTTGACCACCTTGTCGAACTTTTCTTCCTCGAAGAGAGCGTCAAGCGACTCCTTGTCGTCGATGGCCATACGGCAGAATCGGCAATTGGGCAGAAGTGTGCTTTCAGCCATTCTCCCCACCTCCATATCGTCATTCTCGGCGTCGATGCCGCATTCCCTCAGTCGTCCGTACTTCAGGCGAGGGTCATAATAATCGTTGATGTTGTCGATACCAACGACCACATCGCCTCTTCGCGCAAGCATGTACATCAGTTTCGAGCCAATGAACCCTGCCGCGCCAGTCACTAATATCTTCATCTTTTCCTGGTTTCCTATAATACTTTTATTGATGCTCAGGACGCAAGAGGTCGTTGACGGTCTTCACAGGATTGAACGTGGCAAGGGGAACCTCTACGAAGACGGTCGACCAGTCGCTCATGGCACCATTCCAAAGCCCGGGCAGTTCCAATGCCTGCAATTCGCGTCCGTTCTTCGACTTCTGAGAGATGAATCCCGTCATCGGGTCTACGAAGTCAGGTAGGTTGAAGGGCTTACCCTGATAGTCGCGAATGGCACAGACGAGGTCAACCGGATTAAAGTGTGTTCCCTCTCTGAACATACGCAGGTATTCTTCGTTCTTCTTGTCAATCTGAGAACTCTCAAGAATCTGGAGCGAAACAGTTCCGTCAGAGTTGAAGGTGCGGAACGGGCCACCGCCGGGTTCACCTACATTCTTCACCATGCCACAGACACGCATGGGGCGATTCAGTTTCTTACGGAGGTATGCAGCCAGGGCGTTGTCGTCGAGTTTGTCAGCATCAGCATAGTGGCAGAAGAGACAGTCTTTCACGAAACGGCTGATTTCCATCAGTTGCTCATGCGAGCAATTGCCTGAGTCAAGCAGACGCAAATAGGCAAAGGCCTGGCTCTGAAGTGCTACCAGAATACCGGCCAGCAGCTGCTTATATTCTACAGTGACGTCCTTCAGGCGATCGGGCACCACATTATCAATATTCTTGATAAACACCACGTCGGCGGCAATCTCGTTGAGGTTTTGGATGAGCGCGCCGTGGCCACCCGGGCGGAACAGCAGCGAACCATCTTCCTGTCGGAACGGGGTTCCGTCGGGGTTGGCAGCAATCGTATCGGTAGAAGGTTTCTGCTCAGAGAATGTGATGTCGTACTTGATGTTGAACATCTCTTCGTATTTGGCTGCTTTTTGGGCTACCTTAGCCTTGAAAAGTTCCAGATGGTCGTGAGAAACCGTGAAATGGATGTGTGCTTCATTGTTCGACGAAGCATAAAGGGCAGCCTCTACCAGATGTTCCTCCATCGGAGTGCGGGGCCCATCTTCGTAATTGTGGAAAAGCAGCAATCCCTTAGGCAGTTGGCCGTAGTTAAGGCCTTTGGCCGATAGCATATTGCGGGCAATGGCCTTGTAGTTGCCTTCTTCCAAAAGGGTGCGAATGTTCTTGCCTTCGTTGTCGCGACACTTTTGGCAAAGCTCTTCACGGAATGCGAAGTCGCGTATGTGCTCAAAATAGTGCTTCTCAAAATCGGTGGTGGGTTCGTTGTAGTCAGCATCAACAAAAGCAAACATGTCCTTGAACATGCGCGATGCTGCACCGCTGGCAGGAACAAACTTCACGACCTCATGTCCGGCCTTCTTGTAGTCTTTCCATGTTTCGATGTATTTCTTGCGTTCCTCCTCCGTAGGAGCAAGGATGCCATTGCCGATGGCGGCAGGTCCTTCCAATTTCAGAAAGGGGAAACCACTCTTGAACTGACTGAGCTGATGTTCTACTTGTTCTTCACTGATGCCGCGCTGGGCAATTTGTTTGAGGTCTTTTTCTTGTAGCATAGTTTGTATGAATGTTTTATAGTTTATTATTCATTTATTTCGCAAAGTTAGCGGTTTTTTCTGAAAAACATACCATCAAAAGACCTAAAAATGTTTAATTGATTGCACATTTGAGATATTTGCAGTATCTTTGTCAGCGAAAATGGAAATGAAATTAATATTCACACAGGAAGAAGCTAACGCCGCACGCAAAATCATCGGCGAGCTTCGCATGGCATTGGAGGGCACACTGAATCAGGATGACGAGTCGGCTTTGTGGCAATGCTTCAAGCAATCTGTGCGCTCTGGTCAGGTGGTCCGCGACATCTTCGGGCTCAACCCCATACTGCAAGCATTACAGACGGCATCGGTGGCTGTCGAGGACACTGGTCTTCGGCGCGATGGAGTCGTTGCCATCTTGCTTTATAAAGGTCAGATGCTTTCCTCCGATGTGGAAATAGCCAAGAAGCAGGCAGCTGCCTTCGGGCCATCTGTTGAAAAAATCATCAGCGGTCTGCTCCGCATTCAGGATTTGAACAAGAAAACTCCCGTCATTGAGAGCGAGAACTTCCGCAACCTTCTGCTCTCGTTTGCCGAGGACATGCGCGTCATTCTGATCATGATTGCCGAACGTGTCAACCTGATGCGGCAAATCAGGGATACCGAGAATATTCAGGCCAAGCAGCGTGTGAGCGAGGAAGCCGCCTATCTCTATGCGCCGCTGGCTCATAAGCTGGGTCTCTACAAGCTGAAGAGCGAATTGGAAGACCTCTCGCTGAAGTATCTGGAACACGACGCCTACTACATGATTCGCGAGAAGCTGAATGCCACTAAGAAGAGTCGTGACGCCTACATCGAGCGATTCATCACCCCTGTGCGTCAACGACTTGAGGAAGCAGGCTTGAAGTTCCACATGAAGGGACGAACGAAGTCCATTCACTCCATCTGGCAAAAAATGAAGAAGCAGAAATGTGGCTTCGAAGGCATCTACGACCTCTTTGCCATTCGCATCATCATCGACACGCCCCTTGAGAAAGAAAAGATGGCTTGCTGGCAGGCATTCTCCATCATCACCGACATGTATCAGCCCAACCCTAAGCGCCTGCGCGACTGGCTGAGCGTGCCGAAGTCTAACGGCTACGAGAGTCTTCACATCACCGTGCTCGGACCGGAGCAGAAATGGGTGGAAGTGCAGATTCGCACCGAGCGTATGGACGAAATTGCCGAGCGAGGCCTTGCTGCCCACTGGCGCTACAAAGGCGTGAAGAGCGAGGGTGGCCTCGACGAATGGTTGGCCAATATTCGCTCGGCACTCGAAGCCGGCGACGACCTGCAGGTGATGGACCAGTTCAAGCTCGACCTCTATGATGACGAAGTGTTCGTGTTCACCCCCAAGGGCGACTTGCTGAAATTCCCTAAAGGCGCCACGGTGCTCGACTTCGCCTATCACATCCATTCGCGCGTGGGTAGTGCCTGTGTGGGCGGGCGCATCAACGGAAAAGTGTTCCCCATCCGGCAGCAACTGCGTTCGGGTGACATGGTGGAAATCATCACCCAAAGCAACCAGAAGCCTCGACAGGAGTGGCTGAACATCGTCAAGACGTCGCGTGCCAAGTCGAAAATACGCCTTGCCTTGAAGGAAACGCAGCAGAAGGAAGGTCTGATGGCGAAGGAGATGCTGGAGCGAAAGCTGAAGAATAAGAAGACAGAACTCTCAGAGAGCGTCATGGCCCACACCATCAGGAAGATGGGCTTCAAGGTGGCCAGCGACTTCTACAAACAATTGGCCGAAGAGAAACTCGACATCAACCAGGTTGTCGAGAAATACATTGAGGTGCGCGACTACGACCTCAATCTGAATGCTCCCGCCCAGACACGCAGCGCCGAGGAGTTCAACTTCGAAATGACCAGCGACCACGTGCCCTCTGGTCATGACGACGAACTGGTCATCGGCTCCGACCTCAAGGGAATCGACTACTCACTTGCCCAGTGCTGTCACCCCATCTTCGGCGACCCCATCTTCGGCTTCGTCACCGTCAGCGGAGGCATCAAGATTCATCGCACCACCTGCCCCAACGCTGCCCACCTGCGCGAGCACCTCGGCTATCGCATCGTCCGTGCACGTTGGAGCGGCAAGGGCACGTCTCAGTACAGCATCACGCTCAACGTCATTGGCAACGACGACATCGGAATCGTCAACAACATCACGAGCATCATCTCGAAGGAAGAGAAAATCATGATGCGCTCCATCAACATTGACTCTCACGACGGACTCTTCGAAGGCCACCTGACAGTGATGATTGAAGACACGTCGCGCATGGAAGCGCTCATCCGGAAAATCCGTACCGTCAAAGGCGTGAAGTCAGTATCGCGAATTTAGAGTTTTTATCATTAGCAAGAATCATGAAGACAATGTTCCGTCAGACGCTATTACTGTTATTGCTTTGCCTGGTGCCGTCGATGGCTGCCGGCCAGCAGTACTCAGCATCCGACAGTACCAAAGTAGAGTCGCTGCTTGCTCAGGCTGGCAAGATGCCCGCCGAAACCAACTGGATGCTCTATTTCGCCCGCCAACTGACCGACATTCCCTATGTGGCAAAGACGCTCGAGGTGAATCGCGAAGAGACGCTGATAGTCAATCTGCGCCAACTCGATTGCACCACCTATGTCGAGACCGTAGCTGCCCTGTCGCTTTGCATGAAGCATTCGAAACATTCCTTTGCCGACTATTGCAACTATCTCCGGAAGCTGCGCTACAGGCGTGGCAAGGTTTCCTACGTCAACCGCCTGCATTACTTCACTTCATGGATAGCCGACAACACCTTCATGGGCTTCGTTGAAGAACCCAACAAGCCGAAGGAAGTCTTCACTGGCCGTCAGGAACTGAATATCAACTACATGTCTTCCCACGTGGGCCAGTACCCCATGCTCGTTGCCCATCCGGCATGGGTCGACGACATCCGGAAGACCGAGCAACGGCTCAGCGGCAGAAGCTACCCCTTCATCCCCAAGGCCGAGATTGCCAATAGCGACAACTATTGGGATGCCATTCACGACGGCGACATCATCGCCATCTGCACCAGCAAGGCAGGCCTCGACACCTCGCACATCGGCATCGCCGTGTGGCATGTCGACGGGCTCCACCTGCTCAATGCCTCCCAGATTCACAAGAAGACCATCGAAGAGCCCATGACCATGAGCAACTACATGAAGAAGCATCCTTCGCAGACGGGCATCAGGGTCATACGGCTGAAGTAGCCCGCACAGATAGTCATCTGCACCCCACCATCCAACGAAAAAAACGTTATACATTATATAAAATATGGCAAGAAAAAAGAAGCCCTTCCCCATTTTTGAAAACATAGAAATCACCGACATCGCAGCCGAAGGAAAATCCCTCGTCCGCATCACCATTCCTGCCCACGACGGTCAGGAGGAGTCGCGCCTGGTAGTCTTCGTTCCCTGGGCCGTGCCTGGCGACGTGGTCGATCTCCAGATACGCCGCAAGAAGCACAGCTATGCCGAGGCAGAAGTCATCAAGTGGCACAAGCTGAGCGACCGTCGCGTGCAGCCCCGATGCCGTCATTTCGGCGTATGCGGAGGATGCAAATGGCAGCAACTGCCCTACGACGAGCAGTTGCGCTTCAAGCAGCAGCAGGTGTTCGACCAGCTCACGCGCATCGGCCACCTCGCCCTACCCCAGCCCGGCACCACGTCGGCCGATGGGCTCTGCACCTTCCAGCCCATCATGGGGTCGGTTCACCAATATGAGTACAGAAACAAACTCGACTTCGGGGCGGCCAACAAACGCTACCTGACGAAGGAAGAGATTCGTCAGTTGCCCGACCGAGACGACAGCATGAGCGCCAAGGACGTGCCCGCGCTGGGCTTCCACATCACAGGGGCGTTCGACAAAATCCTGCCCATTGAGAACTGCCATCTCATGCACCCGCTGCACAATCAGATACGCAATGCCGTGCGCGACTATGCCCTGCAGAACGGTCTCTCCTTCTTCGACCTCCGTGCCCAGACCGGACTGCTGCGCGACGTCATCATTCGCAACTCCAACACGGGCGAGTGGATGGTCATCGTGCAAGTGAAGCTGCAGGAGGAAGGCGACCGCGAACATCTTTTCGGATTGCTTCAACATCTTTCCGATAAGTTCCACGAAATCAGCTCGTTACTATGGGTGGACAATCAGAAGTGCAACGACACTTTCGGCGACCTCGACGTACATGTGTTCAGTGGCAACGACCACATCATCGAGACCATGGAAGGACTGCGCTTCAAGGTGGGTCCGAAGTCGTTCTATCAGACCAACACCGAGCAGGCATACCACCTCTATTCCGTAGCCCGCGAGTTTGCTTTCTGCAACCTCGACGGCAAGTCAGATGACGCCCAGCCCGCCGCCGCTCCCCTCGTCTACGACCTCTACACGGGCACAGGCACCATTGCCAACTTCGTGGCGCGTCAGGCCCGACAGGTCGTCGGCATCGAATACGTACCAGAGGCCATCGAGGATGCCAAGGTGAACTCCCAGCTCAACAGCATTGGCAACACGCTCTTCTATGCCGGCGACATGAAAGACATCCTGACCGACGAATTCATTGCCGCCCACGGGCGTCCCGACGTCATCATCACCGACCCACCCCGTGCCGGTATGCATCCCGACGTTGTGAAGACCATCCTGCGTGCTGCCCCGCAGCGCATCGTCTACGTGTCCTGCAACCCCGCCACGCAGGCCCGCGACCTCGAACTGCTCACTCAGGACCATTACCGCATCCGCCGCATCCAGCCCGTCGACATGTTCCCCCACACGCCTCACGTCGAGAACGTCGTCATGCTGGAGCGGAAGTAGGAAGTGAATATTCCATTTTGTAATGAATTGTAAGCATGGAATGTAAAGAAAGGTTAATTCTCGGAAAAGTATTGATCTTTTGTTTACATTCCAAAATTGCAAACTACGATGCACAAACACGTTATTTTGTGCAGAAAAGGCGGTTTTGAGGATATAGACCGGCATTTGCTTCAAGCAACAACAAGCGTTTTTATGCTATAAAGCTATGGTTTGGAGCATACAGAACTATGAGTTGTAGCGTACAGAACTATGAGATAGACGGTAGAAACCTATGCTCTATAGCATCGAAACCTATGCTTTGTATAAAGCGGAAAGACAAAGAGAATACAAGAAAGATAGCAACCTGTTGATTGTCAGCGGGTTGCTATTTTGATAAAAAAAGCTTCATTTTCGCGCTATTTGCTTCAAACCATCAGTTGCTCCCTGCGACGGGCCTTATTTCACGTTAACGAAAGTAAAAAAGAGGCGTTACAATATGAAATTTGAGGCAGAAAGGGCACGCTGTCTTTTAAATGATAAGGTGGTCTTTGTTGGCGGCATTCAACTTTTTTTACTTTTTCAGCCAAACAACCATTATTCTTTTCAACTTTTTTTCGTAACTTTGCAGGCATGAAAGTACTGAAATTCGGAGGCACGTCGGTGGGCACGGCTGAGAGCCTGCTCAACGTAAAGGCAATCGTGGAGAATGAGGCCCGACAGGGAGAAGTGATAGCAGTGGTGAGCGCACTGGGCGGCATTACCGACCAGCTCATCGGCACATCGCAAATGGCCCTGAAAGGCGACAAGGCGTGGCGCAAGGAACTGAGTGACATCATCGACCGCCACCACCAGCTCATCGGCGACGTGATAGCCGACGGGCAGCAGCGCGAAGAACTGACAGCGACGATTGACACGCTGTTCGACCAGCTGCAGTCGATTCTGTTCGGCGTCTACCTCGTGCGCGACCTGAGCCAAAAGACACTCGATGCCATCGTGAGCTACGGCGAGCGCGTCAGTTCGCACATTGTGGCGACTCTCATCAGCGGTGCCGTGCGCTTGAACGCCCGCAACTTCATCCGCACCGAGCGCAAGCACGGCCGGCACATGCTCGACACCGAGCTGACCTATCGGCTGGTGAGGGAAGCCTTCCAGGAACTGCCCCGAACGGCCATAGCGGTTGTGCCGGGCTTCATAGCCCGCGACCGCGACACAGGCGAGACCACCAACCTGGGGCGTGGGGGCAGCGACTATACGGCCTCTGTCGTCGCAGCGGCACTTGGGGCCGACATGCTGGAGATTTGGACCGACGTCGACGGATTCATGACGGCCGACCCGCGCGTCATTAAGACAGCCTACACCATCGGCGAGCTCTCCTACGTGGAGGCTATGGAACTCTGCAACTTCGGCGCCAAAGTGATTTACCCGCCCACCATCTATCCCGTTTGCGCGGAGAACATCCCCATCAGCGTGAAGAACACGTTCAACCCCAAGCATCCAGGCTCGCTCATCAAGCAGCACGTGGCCGACGACGGAAAGCCCATCAAGGGTATCTCGAGCATCAAGGGCACGGCCCTGATTACCGTGGCCGGACTTTCGATGGTGGGTGTGATTGGCGTGAACCGCCGCATCTTCACCACGCTGGCCAACTGCGGCATCTCGGTGTTCATGGTCAGCCAGGCATCGTCGGAGAACTCCACCAGCATCGGCATGCGCGAGGAGGATGCTCAGGAGGCTGCCCGCGTGTTGAACGAAGAGTTTGCCAAGGAAATCAGCACGGGCGCCATGTTCCCCATGCAGGTGGAAACGGGGCTGGCCACCATTGCCATCGTGGGCGAAAACATGAAGCGCACGCCTGGCATCGCCGGCAAGCTGTTTGGCACGCTGGGACGCAGCGGCGTGTCGGTGGTGGCATTCGCCCAGGGTGCTGCCGAAACCAACATCTCGTGCGTCATCCGTGCGGAGGAACTGCGCAAGTCGCTGAACGTGCTACACGACTCGTTCTTCCTCTCCGACTACAAGGTGCTGAACCTCTTCGTGTGCGGCGTGGGCACGGTGGGCAGCAAGCTGCTGGAGCAGATACGCTCGCAATACGAGGAACTGAAGGAGCACTCGCGGCTGAAGCTGAACGTGGTGGGCATTGCCAGTTCGAAGCATGCCGTCTACGAACGCGACGGCATCGACCTGGGCCACTATCGCGCCCTGCTGGATGCTTCGCCGGAAAGCAACGCCAGAATGCTGAAGAAGAGCATCCTGGAGATGAACATATTCAACTCGGTCTTTGTGGACTGCACGGCCAGTAAGGAGATAGCCGACCTCTATGAGGACCTGCTGAGCCACAACGTCAACGTGATTACGGCCAACAAGATTGCTGCATCGTCGGACTACTCGAACTACCTGCAGCTGAAGCAGACGGCCATGGAGCGCGGCGTGAAGTTCCGGTTTGAGACCAACGTGGGCGCCGGACTGCCCATCATAGGCACCATCAACGACCTGCGCAACTCGGGCGACCGAATCCTGAAGATAGAGGCCATCCTGTCGGGCACGCTCAACTTCATCTTCAACGCGCTGTCGGCCGACGTGCCCTTCTCGGAAACCGTGAGAAGGGCCAAGGAGCAGGGCTACAGCGAACCCGACCCACGTATAGACCTGAGCGGAACCGACGTGGTGAGAAAGCTGGTTATCCTGACGCGCGAGGCTGGCTATCAGGTGGAGCAGAGGGACGTTGAGAAGCACCTCTTCGTGCCTGACGACATGCTGAGCGGCACGCAGGAAGACTTCTGGCGCCGGTTGCCGGAACTGGATGCCGAATTTGAGCAACGCCGACAGCGGCTGGAGGCCGAAGGCAAACGCTGGCGATTCGTGGCAACGATGGAAGGCGGCAGCACCCGGGTGGCGCTGCAGGAAGTGGCACAGGGGCATCCCTTCTACAACCTGCAAGGCTCGAACAATATCGTGATGCTCACCACCGAGCGCTACCGCGAGTTCCCCATGCTCATACAGGGCTATGGCGCCGGGGCCAGCGTCACGGCTGCAGGCGTCTTCGCCAATATCATGTCGATTGCCAACATATAATTACTCGACAAGAAAAAAAGATGCTGAAAAAGATTCAGAAAAGTTCGTTTATTCGCCGAATAATTCGTAAATTTGCAGCCTAGACGGAAATTCCGGCTGAAATACCTGAAAACTGGCAATGATATACATAGTCTGCCCCACGAGCGACAGGAAGCGACTTAGCTTCTATCTGGCAATGGAAGAACACGTGGCCCGCCACCTGAACACGGGCGACGACTGCTTCTTCATGTGGCAGGTGGACCCGAGCGTGATATTCGGGCGTAACCAGCTGACGGAAGCCGAGGTGAACCTGGACTTCTGCCGCGAGCATGGCATCGAGACCTATCGAAGGAAGAGCGGCGGCGGATGTGTGTATGCCGACAGGACGAACATCATGTTCTCCTACATCACGCGGGACGAGCAGGTGAACTTCACGTTCAACCGCTACGTGAACATGGTGGCGCTTATGCTGTGCCGACTGGGAATCGACGCACGTCCTACAGGACGCAACGACATACTGATAGACGGCCGAAAAGTGTCGGGCAACGCATTCTACCACATCAGCGGCCACAGCATCGTGCATGGCACAATGCTCTACGACACGTGTTTGGAGAACATGGTGGGAGCCATTACGCCAAGCGACCGCAAGCTCGTGAGCAAAGGCGTGAAGAGCGTGCGACAGCGCATCGCCCTGCTGAAGGACTACACCGACCTGACGCTGGAGGAATTCAAGGATTTCGTCAGGCGCAACCTCTGTCAGGAGGAACTGACACTCGGAGAGCAGGACATACGGGCCATCGAAGAAATCGAAAAGGAGTACCTGAGCGATGCTTTCATCTTCGGTAAGAATCCTGCCTACTCCGTCGTGAACCGGCAGCGCATAGAGGGTGTGGGCGAACTGGAGGTGCGCATGCAGGTGAAGGGGAACCATATTCGCGACATCAACCTCATGGGCGATTTCTTCCTAGTGGGCGACCTCGACAACTGCCTGCTGAAGCCGCTCATCGGAGTGGAGCTGAAAGAAGAAAAGGTGAGGGAGGTGATTCCCGAACGGCTGGAGGACATTATCCTGAACCTGAAGCGGGAAGAATTTGTGAGTTTGATCATTAATAACAAACCCTATAAACTTTAAACCTATGGAAGAAAAGAAAACATGTCTCTATGACAAACATGTAGCAATGGGTGCTCTGATGTCGCCGTTTGCAGGCTACATCATGCCTATTCAGTACACTAACATCGCCGACGAACACCAGGCCGTAAGACAGGCATGCGGTGTGTTCGACGTCAGCCACATGGGCGAGGTGCTCGTCTCGGGTCCTGATGCCGAACGATACGTCAATCATATTTTCACCAACGACGTCAGGGGCGCCGAGGACGGACAAGTGTTCTACGGCATGATGTGCTATCCCGACGGAGGCACCGTTGACGACCTGCTGGTCTACAAGATGGCTGCCGAGGAGTTTTTCCTCGTCATCAACGCTGCCAACATCGACAAGGATGTGGAGTGGATGGAACAACACCTGGAGGGCTTCAACGTGCATTTTGAGCACCAGTCGGCTTACTACGGCCAGCTGGCCGTGCAGGGTCCGGAGGCAGAAGCCGTATGCGAAGAGGTGCTGGGGCTGGCCTGCAAGGACTTGAAGTTCTACACCGGCAAGAAGATGGACGTGGACGGCGAACAGATCATCATCAGCCGTACCGGCTACACAGGCGAGGACGGTTTCGAGATCTACGGCTCTCACTATTTCATTCGCAACCAGTGGGAGAAGCTCATGGCCAGCGGACGCTGCAAGCCCTGCGGACTGGGCTGCCGAGACACACTGCGCTTTGAAGTGGGGTTGCCCCTCTACGGCGACGAACTCTCTGCCGAGATTTCGCCCGTGATGGCAGGTCTCTCGATGTTCTGCAAGCTCGACAAGCCTGAATTCATCGGCAAGGAAGCTCTTGCTGAGCAGAAGGCAAATGGTGTGGAGAAGCGCGTCATCGGCATCGAACTGAAAGACAAGGCAATACCTCGTCACGGCTATGCTGTGCTAAAGGACGGTGAGAAGGTGGGCGAAGTGACCACTGGTTATCACTGTCTGTCGGTAGACAAGAGTGTCTGCATGGCTCTCGTCGAGACTCCTCATGCCAAGCTGGGCACGGAACTTGAAATTCAAATCCGCAAAAAGACCTTCCCGGGTGTTGTCGTGAAGAAGCGTTTCTACGACAAGCATTACAAAAAGGACTAAAAGGGGAGTTGAAGAAGTTAAGGATGTTAGTAATTGAAATTTCGGATGTATGAGCAAACTGCAGCCCCCCAGAGGCAGTATCACCCAGCCCAGGCTAGTAGATTACAGGCCATACAGTCCGCTCAATACTACTTCCGATTAAGTTAGTAAGCAATCAAAAATCAATAATCATCAATAAAAAATCAAGAATTATGGCAAAAGTTATTGAAGGACTCTATTACAGCGAGTCACACGAGTTTGTACGCGTCGAAGGCGACTTCGGCTATGTAGGTATCACCGACTATGCTCAGCACGCACTGGGCAATGTGGTCTATGTTGACATGCCCGATGTTGACGACGACGTGACGGCAGGCGAAGAGTTTGGTGCCGTGGAAAGCGTGAAGGCTGCCAGCGACCTGATTTCGCCCGTCAGCGGAACTGTGGTGGAAGTGAACGAAGCCCTCGAGGACGAGCCTGAACTGATCAACAAGGATGCTTTCGAGAACTGGATTATCAAGGTGCAGCTCTCTGACAAGGCTGAATTGGAGAACCTGATGGATGCCGCTGCATACGAGGCCATCTGCAAGTAAAAGTTTTCATTGGAAGTTAAAGAAGTCGGAAAATCCCGTCGGAATCTGCTTTGCTGAGACGCGCGGATAACGTGACTTCTTTAACTTCCTTCACTTTTTAATACCTTTAAAATGAACTATAAGTATTTCCCACATACCGAAGAAGACCTGCAGCAGATGTTGCTGACGTCGGGGGTGAAGTCGCTTGACGACCTCTACGCCGACGTGCCCGAGAGCATTCGTTTCCGCAAGGAATACAATCTGCCAGAGGCGCAGTCGGAAATGGAGCTTCGCCAGCTGTTCAACTCGATGGCCGAGCTCAACGAGCCACTCACCTGCTTTGCCGGTGCCGGCATCTACGACCATTACAGCCCATCGGTGGTACAGAACTTAATCGAGCGTTCTGAATTTCTGACCAGCTACACTCCCTATCAGGCTGAAATCTCACAGGGCACGCTACACTACATCTTCGAATTCCAGTCGATGATGACCGAACTCACGGGCATGAACATCTCGAACGCATCGATGTACGACGGGGCAACAGCCACAGCCGAAGCGGTGATGATGGCCTTTGCCAACGCCAAGAAGGCTACGAAGGTGCTCGTCTCAGAGACGGTAGACCCGAAGACGGTGCGCGTCGTCAACACCTATGCAAAATATCATGGCATCGACATCGTAATGGTTGCCCAGAAGGACGGCGTCACCGACCGCGAAGACTTGCTGAAGAAACTCGCCGAAGGCGGAGTGGCAGGCGTGGTGGTACAGGCGCCTAACTACTTCGGCGTCATTGAAGACTTCACCGGCTTTGCCGATGCCGCCCACGAGCAGAAGGCTCTCTTCATCATCAACAGCATTGCTGCCGACTTGGCCATTCTGAAGACTCCTGCCGAGTGGGGGGCCGACATCGCTGTGGGCGACGGTCAGTCGCTGGGCATTCCTATGACGTTTGGAGGCCCTGGCGTAGGATATATGTGCTGTACCGAAAAACTCATACGCAAGATGCCAGGCCGCATCGTAGGTATGACGCAGGACAACCGCGGACAACGCGCCTTCGTGCTGACACTGCAGGCCCGCGAACAACACATTCGCCGACAGAAGGCCACTTCGAACATTTGCTCTAATCAGAGCCTGATGGCACTCTATGTGACAATCTATCTCTCTGTGATGGGCAAGAAAGGCTTGCGCGAAGCTGCCGAGCAATCATATGCCGCCGCACACTACCTTTGCGACGAGCTTACGGCCACTGGGCTCTGCCACCTCACCTACAACCAGCCGTTCTTCAACGAGTTCTGCGTCTCCTTCGACGACCTGACGGCCGACGAAATCCTCGAGACCTGCGCCGATTGGAACATTGCCGCCGGCGTGAAGATTGACGACCACACGCTGATGCTGGCCGTCACAGAGCAGAGAACGCTTGAAGAGATGAGCGACTTAGTGAACATTATTAAAAGAATGAAGGAGGAAAAGGCATGAACAACAAGCTCTATGGAAACCTGATTTTCGAACTTTCGAAAGAAGGACGTCGCGGCTACTCGCTGCCCAAAACAAACTTTAAGCACTCAACGAGCGAACTGCCAGCAGCCTTGTGTCGTGGTAAGGAGGCAGAACTGCCTGAGTGCGACGAGCTGACTGTGGTGCGCCACTATACCAATCTGAGTCACAACAACTTCGGCGTGAACGACGGGTTCTACCCGCTCGGCTCTTGCACGATGAAATACAACCCCATTATCAATGAGGAGATTGCGGCCATGAAGACGTTTGCAGGCCTTCATCCACTGCAGCACGCCGACACATGCCAGCATGCGTTAGAGCTCTATTACGTGCTCCAGGAATCGTTGGCCGAACTCACGGGTCTGAGCGAATTCACCCTCAATCCTTGTGCTGGTGCTCACGGTGAGTTGACAGGCCTTATGGTGATTCGTGCCTATCACATGAGCCGTCAGGACGAGCGTCGCACCAAGGTGCTTATCCCAGACTCTGCCCACGGTACCAACCCGGCATCGGCAGCTGTTTGCGGCTTGGATGTCGTCGAAGTGAAGAGCTTGTCCGACGGAACCGTCGACGTGGACGACCTGAAGCGCCTGCTTACAGAGTGTGGCGAAGAAGTGGCTGCCATGATGATGACAAACCCCAACACTTTGGGCATCTTCGAGCACGCCATACCCGAAATCACGAAACTCGTTCACGACTGCGGCGGTCTAATGTACTACGATGGCGCCAACCTGAACCCCATGCTGGGTGCTTGCCGTCCAGGCGATATGGGCTTCGACGTTTGCCACATCAACCTGCACAAGACTTTCTCGACACCTCACGGCGGTGGCGGTCCCGGCAGCGGTCCGGTCGGCGTACGTGAAGGACTCGAGCAGTTCCTCCCCACCCCACGTGTCGTCATGCGGGAAAGCGAGGAAGAGGGAGTGTCGTTCCACGTGGAAACCGGCGACTATGAAAAGTCACTGGGCAGCATCGGCAACTTCTTCGGAAATTTCGGTGTCATGCTCAAGGCTTATACTTACATCCTCTCGCTGGGTCGTGAGAATGTGAAGATGGTCGGCCCGCTCGCAACACTGAATGCCACCTACATCAAGGAGTCGCTGAAGGATGTCTACGAACTTCCTATCGACGGACTGTGCAAGCACGAGTTCGTGTTCGACGGCTTGAAGGACAAGTCTACGGGGGTGACCACGATGGACGTGGCGAAGCGTCTGCTTGATTATGGCTATCATGCTCCCACCATTTACTTCCCGCTGCTCTTCCACGAGAGTCTGATGATAGAGCCCACCGAGAACGAATCGAAGGAAACGCTTGACGACTTCATTGCTGTGATGCGCCGCATTGCCGAAGAAGCTAAAACCGATCCAGAACTGGTGAAGACGGCTCCCCACAACACACCTATAGGACGTGTTGACGACGTGCTCGCCGCCAAGCATCCCATCGTTACATGGCGTCAGCTGCAAGCTGATGCCAACGAGGCTATCTGAGAAATCAACGTCAAGAAAGTTCTGTCCAAAGCAAGAGGGGGACACATTGCGATGCATCCCTGGCTTTAGAATCATCGCAAGGGATTTTGCAGGTGTCCCCTTCTTTGGGCAGAAAGTTTGGTACGAATGATATAAATACTTTTTACTAAATATCTAAATAGTAATGAAAACCGATCTATTCATTCTCGGTAGCGGCCCCGGAGGTTATCGCGCTGCCGAATATGCCGCAAAGAACGGTCTGAAAGTAGTCATCGCTGAGAGTGCTCAGGCTGGTGGCACCTGCTTAAACTGCGGCTGCATTCCTACAAAAGCATTTTGTCATGATGCAGAACTAGCAGAGCTGGGTCTGCCTGTTGACTTTGCCAAAGTGGTAGAACGCAAGCAGCAGATAGTAGAACAACTCCGTTCGGGAGTAGAGACCTTAATGCAAATGCCTGGCATCACTTTTGTGCATGGACATGCTCACTTCATCGATAACAATACCGTTGAAGTAGTAAGTACATCAAGGCCTTCTGAAAGCGAGGAATGGAGAGAGCCCGAGACCACTGTGCAACAATTCAAAGCTGACAACATCATTATTGCCACAGGCTCGCGCACCAAGATTCTGCCGATTCCAGGCATTACTGGACCACACTGCGTCACCTCTACAGAACTCCTTGACATACAGGAAGTTCCAAAGCGCCTTTGTATTATTGGTGCAGGTGTTATCGGTATGGAGTTTGCAAGTGTTTTCGCCAGTTTCGGTAGTGAGGTTACGGTAGTGGAATACTTGAAAGAGTGCCTGCCTGCTTTAGACGGCGATATCGCCAAACGGCTCCGCAAACAGTTGGAGAAACGTGGTGTTAAGTTCTACCTAGGTGCTGGAGTAAAACAAGTCGATGGACAGAAGGTTACTTTTGAGCGTAAAGGCAAGGAAGAACAAGTTGAAGCTGATGTGATACTGGTTGCAACAGGTCGAACGCCAAACATAGAAAACCTCAACCTCGACAAAGCTGGAATCGTTTATGATCGCAGCGGAATTAAGGTAAATCCTGATACTTTCGAAGTTGAGAAGAATAATCCGACTACATCTAATTCTTCACGCATCTTTGCCATTGGCGACGTAAACGGCCGTCAATTGTTGGCCCACGCTGCCACGATGCAAGGTTTCCGCGCCGTCAACACGATACTCAATCGCAAGGATAATATCCGATTTGATATTATGCCTGCAGCCGTATTTACAAATCCTGAAGCTGCTAGCGTAGGACCGACAGAGGACATGCTTAAAACGGAAGGTTGTGAATATACATGTCACAAAGGCTATTATCGTGCTAATGGAAAAGCGCTTGCAATCAATGCTACAGATGGTTTCGTAAAACTCTTTACCGATGCCGACGACCATATGATAGGATGTCACATACTCGGTGCTCATGCAGCTGATCTCGTTCAAGAGATTTCTGCACTGATGAATTGTGACACTAAACTATCGCGCCTGCGCGACATCGTTCACATCCATCCAACATTAAGTGAAATCTTGCCGGAAATCAGCTGATTCCATCATTCCAAGACAAAAAAAAGGAGGCCTGCGGTTAGTAACCACAGGCCTCCCGACTTTTTAAAAGATGGCGGCTACCTACTCTCCCACATTGCATTGCAGTACCATCGGCGCAAGCGGGCTTAACTTCTCTGTTCGGAATGGGAAGAGGTGGGACCCCGCCGCTATAGCCACCTGAAATAGGGGT
>Ga0256404_1003944_pt1 | contig 29032 bp, 23 predicted proteins | sample RumenRJG_01DNA_FD_185990 | JGI IMG/M metagenome (GOLD analysis project Ga0256404, IMG submission 185990) | Bovine rumen microbial communities from Lethbridge, Alberta, Canada - RJG_01 | ecosystem: Host-associated > Mammals > Digestive system > Stomach > Rumen | place: Canada: Alberta | collected...
ATTTTGCCAAGCTACATTCCATAGCAGAAACGGCCATGAAGAATGGAAATTCGAAATTCAACGCAATACTTGCTGTCGTGCAACAGTAAGACAACTACTCATGCCGTGGGGTGCTGAGTAGTTACTAATGAAAAATCCCTAATTCTTGGTATTGCATGGTCTGGAAAAATGCTGTACCTTTGCACCATGATTCTTTAACCACATAAGACAGTTGAAATAAAGTATTTGTTTAGTTTGTAATAAGGGCTGACCTCACGGCCAGCCCTTTATTAGGCATTAAAATCAGTTCGTACTATAAATCTTTTCCAGTTCTGCCTCTAATTCTTGTATTGTTGAGGGGCTTGCAACGATGGTGCCGTCAGGACTAATGACAACGGTTTCGGGCCATGAGAGGATGCCGTATAGATTCTTGGCCGCTTTGGTGCTCAGCTGTGGCCAAGGCAACTTCTCTTCTTTCAGCCGGTCCGTCCATCGCTGCTTATAGTTTCCATCGGTGACAAGGCTGAGGATTTGCAGGCCTCTCGCATGATACTGGTCGTAGAGGGCGCGCAGCTGGGGCAGGATGTCGAACTCGTCGCGATTCCAGCTTTCCCAGAAGTGCAGCACGACATAGCCGCGTTCGACGTACTCTTTCAGCTGGTGAGGGTTGCCCAGCGTGTCTGCAACGAGCATGTCTTCATAATTTTTCCCCGGACGGCGTTTCTCCAGTCCTGCCACATATTCCTTGACGGGAGCCATCAGCAGATGGTTAGAGTAGCGGAACTGGTCGCTGACAAAGGGCTTCAGTTCGTCGTAAGTCAGTTCGGTATATGCCTTGTAGATGGCGTAGGCTTTCAGCAGGTCGTCGTTGCCTTGGAAGATGACCTGACGATAGCGTTCGCGCTGCCTGGCGAGGGCGGCATCCAGTTCGGCACGGTCCTTTATCTTCAGCATGCGCAACCGTTCTGTCTCCGTTTCGTTCAGGAAGTTGTTGCGCTGCTGAGAGGCTTTCTGACTCTTGACGGTACTCTTTACCAAGTCTGCGCTGATGGGTTGGCCGTCTGCCCAGAAATACGTGATATGGCGGTTTTCTGTGGTCAGGCTGCACACCTCGTCTTTCGGCAATCGGCAGGTGAAAGAGAAACGTCCGTTGCGGACAGGAAACTTTCCAAACTCCTCGAAAGAGGACACGCTGCGATGAACGCTAATGCTGTCGGCATCGGCTGGGGCCGTGCCGCTAATCTGGCAGTCCACCAGTAGCAGGTCTTCAGAACCGTTGGTAATCAGTCCGTTGTATGAAACGACCTTTCGCAGCTGCGTCGTAGAGATGGTGGAAGAGGTTATCATGGCTGGTCGACGCTTCACCTCACCGCCTTCCGCCTGATAATGCTCGCTCTTTTGGTAGAGCGTGTAGCAGGTGTAGCCGAACATTTCCTTGTGCTTCTGGCCTGAGGCAGTCTCGGCATAAGGGCTGAGGATGCTGATGAGCGTGTTGTACTGCTCACGGGTCAGTTTATTGGGATAGGCATCGCACATCTTGTGGAGTACCACGACAGCAGCCGTCTTGCCACCCGATGTCTCGCGATCATAAATCTGGCAGGTCTGCTTGACCTTGGCCAATAGTTCGTCGTAGGCCTGTGGAGATGTAGGGTCTGTGTCGTATTTGATGGTTGCCTTTATTATCTCCTGCTTTTCAGTATATGGTAGGAAGAATGGTATCTTATCGTACTTCTTTGCCGTAATCTCGTAGATGGTGCCGTTCATCATCCAGACGTTTCCAATTTGCTGGTCCTGCTTGATCTGCTGTTCCCACACCAACAGCACGGCATAACGCTGACCGTCAGACTCGTCGAAGGTCAGCAGGCGGATGTTCTGCTTGTTGCCGAAGGCATATTCTCCTGTGACCACACCATTGGGATTACCCAAGAGCCATTCTACGCCAGAGATCAGCGGAACACCCTGCCAGGCGTCATGAATCATGACTTCGCTGGCATGCACGGCCTCGCTGCGCAGGGTCTGCTCCAACTCCTGCATGTGTTGAAACAGTATGCTGGCATCATTAGTGCCCTCAACCCCAAACACCTGGCTAAAGTCGTAAGCCGTAGCCTTGCCACCTGAAATGGTGTCATTAGTGACGACACGACCCTTGCTGACGTTATACTCACCAGAGGAAACGAAAGCCTGCAATGCTTCGTGGACACGACGGGCTGCGTCGCCCACCTGTGCATTGATTGACATGGCCCACATCAGGCACAATGCCATAAGTATGTTCCTATTCTTCATAATCGTCTGTTGTTACGTTGTTGATATTGTTTGCCTCGCTGGACTTGGCATCTTTGTGCAACTCATTCAGGATGTAGCTGTTGACGATACGCTGCAGTCGTTCGTCAGCATGCATCACCCGATGAATACGCTCAATATAGAGGCTGTCGTCCACTTGTGCCAGTTCGCGTTCTATCTTGTTAATATAGTAGTCGAGGCTGTCAGTAGCCGATGTCTTAGCTAGGACTTGCTGGGGAGGCTGCTTCATAGCTCTAACCTGAGCCACTTTCTTGGGGACAACGGAAAGTGCTACGGTGTCTGGCTGCGAGTGCACTTTTGTCATACTGTGAGTACGCAGGCGTCGTACTGCGAGTGCGCTCCCGTCGTACTTATGCTCACCATCCGTTGGCCAAATCATCAGTACGGCAATAGCAATGCACGCAGCTACGGCAAGGGCAGCGATGTAGGCATATCTGGGGCTACGTGCAGGCTTGGGAGTTATCTCCTGCATCACGTTGTCGCAGAAGTCAGCGGGCACTTCCGTTTTCACGCGGCGTGCTTCACGTCGGCGCAAGGCTTCGCGCAGGTCTTTATCTGTCAGCTTGTCCATGTTCTTTCTGTTTAATCATCCGTGATAGTTTCTTCCTGATGCGGTGGAGTCGGGTAGCCAGCGCATTCGGCTCCACGTCCATGATGTAGGCGATGTCTCGCAACGGTCGGTCTTCATAATAATAGAGATGTATCAGCAGTTGCTCGTCGTTAGTCAGGTCGTCGATGGCCTCTTCCATCAGGGCAATGCGTTCCTCGCGTCCTGTCGACAGCTCTTCGTCTGCTATTGCCGGCAGGTTGTCGATGTCGACGTAGTATGGGTGCTGGCGTTTCAGGCGGTCCAGCGACATATGGTAGGCGATACGGCAGACCCATGTGCAGAACGACGACTGGAAATTGAACGTGTCCAACGAGCGGAAGGCCTTCACGAAGGCATCCTGCGCCACTTCTTCTGCCTCCCTGCGATCTGACAGCAGTCGGGTTGTGAAGTCAAGCACCTGTGAAGCGTATTGCTGCACCAGTCGGGCGAAGTCCTCTTTGCTGATTTCTTTATTCATTCCACATAATAGACGGCATGAACTGAGAAATATGACAGCCTATACCGTTAAAAAAAACTAATCTACTCTCATTGACGGAAGACAGAATTAGATGGGCGTCGATGTGGCACTTGATGACCGTCGATGTGGCACATGATCGACGGCAAAGCATAACTTTGTGACTGCCAAAACGGCACATTCATCATGTCAAAACGTAGGATTCACTACGTCAAAGCTATGCTTTCACGAAATGATACTAAGTCAAAAAATAGGGATAAGCGATTTTACCCTAAAAAATGGCGGTAAAGTCGTAAGTTTTTGGTTTTTCGAAAAAAAGTTGTATCTTTGCGAGGTAAAACGAATTGATTGCGAAAACCTGACATGAAACAGACAGAAAAACAGATGGAACAACAGACCAGCTATCAGGCCGACGAGCACCGCTACGAGAACGGAATGGAATATGAGCGTTGTGGACGCTCAGGGATCTTGCTGCCCAAGGTGAGCCTGGGCATGTGGCACAACTTCGGAAGCGTCGATCCGTATGAACGCAGTCGCGAAATACTGCGCTACGCCTTCGACCACGGCGTGACACACTTTGACCTGGCCAACAACTACGGACCGGCCTACGGCACAGCAGAAGAGACGCTGGGACGCGTGATGGACGACGACCTGCACGCCTATCGCGACGAGCTCTTCATATCGACCAAGGCGGGCTACGACATGTGGCCCGGACCATACGGTAACTGGGGGTCGCGTAAGTATCTGACAGCATCGTTGGATCAAAGTCTGAAACGCATGCATCTGGACTATGTCGACCTGTTCTATAGCCATCGCTACGACCCTGACACGCCATTGGAGGAGACGCTGCAGGCGCTGGTGGATATTGTCAGGGCCGGCAAGGCTTTGTATATAGGCATCTCGCGGTGGCCACTGGAAGCGACCCTATTTGCCATCGACTATCTGAAACAGCGCGACACGCCCTTGCTCATCTACCAAGGGAAACTGAACATGCTGGACAGGGAACCCATTGACGAAGGCATCCTGAAGTGCTGCCAAGAGGCTGGCGTGGGTTTTATCGCCTTCTCTCCGCTGGCTCAGGGACTGCTCACCGACCGCTATCTGAACGGTATTCCTGAAGACTCGCGGATGTCGAAAGGCCAGTTTCTGAGGCAGGACATGCTGACGCCAAAACTGCTGGAGCAGCTACGCCAATGGAACGAAGAAGCACAACAACAAGGAAAGAGTCTGGCAGAGATGGCGCTGGGCTGGATACTGAAACAGCAAGGTGTCACCTCCGTTCTGGTTGGCGCCAGCTCTACAGCACAACTATCGAAGAATCTGCGCTGCCTTCGCTGATATAACCCAAAAGGACAGACAGCATGATACAGCCAAAACTGGACTATTACACGATGGGACATGGCGTGACGGCATTTAGCACGACACGGCATGGGGGCTTCAGCACAGGCAACTATGCGGCGCTGAACATCAACCGCTATTGTGGAGACAACGAAGAGGATATTCGGAAGAACCGCGAGGCGCTGTGCGAGACGCTGGGCATCAGCGACGACCGGCTGGTGATGCCCCATCAGGTGCATCTGACGAAGGTAGCAACCATAGACGAGCAGTTGCTGTCGCTGAACAGCACAGAAAGGCAGGAGGCGCTGGAGGGTTTTGATACACTGATGACGAACCTCAGAGGCGTGTGCATCGGCGTGTCGACAGCCGACTGCATACCCATATTGCTCTACGACGCGGAAAAACAGGCTGTCAGCGCCATTCATGCAGGATGGAGGGGAACAGTAGGGCGTATCGTCGAAAAGGCCGTAGAGGCGATGAGAGAGGCCTATGGCACGCAGCCTCAGCACCTCGTGGCACAGATAGGTCCAGGTATCCACATGGACAGCTTTGAGGTGGGCGACGAGGTGTATGCCGCCTTCGGGCAAGCAGGCTTTGATATGGCAAGCATTTCGAAAAGATATGCGGCAGCTGGCGGCAGCAGCAAGTGGCATATTGACCTGCCTGAATGCAATCGTCAACAACTCGTCGCAGCTGGTCTGCAGGAAGAAAACATCAAGGTGTCGCCCATCTGCACCTATCAACAGGCCGACGACTATTTCTCGGCTCGCCGTTTGGGCATCAACAGCGGCAGAATTTTCACAGGTATCATCCTAAAGTAAAAAAAGCGCCACAGAACTGAATCTGCGGCGCTCTTTATATAAATTAATGTGTAATTACATTAATCGGCTTTGAAGCCTTGACAAAAGTCTGCAACTTTAGTCAGCCAGTTTTGCCTTGATCATCTCGCGGTTCAGGCGAGCGATGTTAGCGATGGTCTCGTTCTTAGGACATACTGCCTCGCAGGCGCGAGTGTTGGTGCAGTTACCGAAGCCGAGCTCGTCCATCTTGGCAATCATGTTCTTCACACGACGGGCAGCCTCTACGCGACCCTGAGGAAGCAGGGCGAGCTGAGAAACCTTCGAACTGACGAACAGCATAGCTGAACCGTTCTTACAAGCTGCTACGCAAGCGCCACAGCCGATGCAAGAAGCGCAGTCCATAGCCTCGTCAGCATCCTCCTTAGGAATGAGGATAGCGTTGGCATCCTGAGCCTGACCAGTACGGATAGTGGTATAACCACCAGCCTGGATAATCTTATCGAAGGCGTTGCGGTCTACCATACAGTCCTTGATTACAGGGAAGGCTGCTGAACGCCAGGGCTCAACGGTGATAACGTCACCATCATTGAAGCGACGCATGTAGAGCTGACAGGTGGTAGCACCACGCTCAGTCTTACCATGAGGCGTACCGTTGATATACAGTGAGCACATACCGCAGATACCCTCGCGGCAGTCGTGGTCGAACACGAAGGGCTCCTTGCCTTCGTTGATGAGCTCCTCGTTCAGGATGTCAAGCATCTCCAAGAAAGAGGTGTCATCGGGGATATCCTTCATCTCGTGAGTATCGAAATGTCCCTGGTCCTTGGGGCCATTCTGGCGCCAGAACTTTATTGTAAATGAAATATTCTTTGCCATAATTCCTTAGTTCTTATAGTTACGTGTCTGTACCTTAATAGCCTCGTACTCCAGTGGCTCCTTGATGAGCTCAGGCTCGTTACCCTTGCCTTTGTACTCCCAGCAGCCTACATAGAAGTAGTTCTCGTCATCGCGCTTAGCCTCGCCTTCCTCGGTCTGATACTCCTCACGGAAGTGACCACCGCAAGACTCATTACGAGAGAGGGCGTCGAAAGCGACGAGCTGACCCATGGTGAAGAAGTCACGCAGGTGGATAGCCTTGTCGAGCTCGATGTTCAGACCTTCCTTAGTGCCAGGAACGAAGAGGTTGGTGTCGAACTCCTTCTCAAGCTCGTGCATCTTCTTCAGACCGGTCTTCAGGCCCTCAGCGGTGCGACCCATGCCCACATACTCCCACATGATGTGACCGAGCTCCTTGTGGATAGAATCGACAGAACGCTTACCCTTGATGTTCAGCAGACGGTCCTGCTCAGCGTCAACGGCCTTCTCAGCCTCAGCGAACTCAGGCAGGTCTGTGCTTACCTTCGGCCATACAGCCTGGTCAGCCAGATAGTTCTGGATGGTGTAAGGCAGTACGAAGTAACCATCGGCCAGACCCTGCATCAAAGCAGAAGCACCCAGACGGTTAGCACCGTGGTCAGAGAAGTTACACTCACCAATAGCGAACAAACCAGGAATAGAGGTCTGCAGCTCGTAGTCAACCCAGATACCACCCATTGTGTAGTGGATAGCAGGATAGATCATCATGGGCTTGTAGTACTTCACACCATTGATCTCGTTGGCTACATCGCCAGGGAATACGTCGGTGATCTCCTCGTACATCTCGAAGAGGTTGCCATAGCGCTGCATGATAACATCGATGCCCAGACGATTGATTGACTCAGAGAAGTCGAGGAATACGGCCAGACCCGTGTTGTTCACGCCGAAGCCCTTGTCACAGCGCTCCTTAGCGGCACGAGAGGCCACGTCACGAGGCACGAGGTTACCAAATGCAGGATAACGGCGCTCCAGATAGTAGTCGCGATCCTCCTCCGGAATCTCCCAACCCTGCTTGGTTCCAGCCTGCAGAGCCTTAGCATCCTCAATCTTCTTGGGAACCCAGATACGACCATCGTTACGCAGCGACTCAGACATCAGCGTCAGCTTAGACTGCTTGTCGCCATGAACGGGGATACAAGTGGGGTGAATCTGAACGTAAGATGGATTTGCAAAGTAAGCACCTTTACGATAGCACTGAACGGCAGCGGTACAGTTACAACCCATAGCGTTGGTAGAGAGGAAGTATGTGTTACCGTATCCACCAGTAGCGATTACAACAGCGTTAGCGCTGAAGCGAACCAGCTTGCCTGTTGTCAAATCCTTGGCGATAATACCACGAGCGCGACCATCAACGATGACCACATCTTCCATTTCGTAACGGGTGTAGAGCTTCACCTTGCCGGCATTGACCTGACAGCTCAGTGAGCTATAGGCACCGAGCAGAAGCTGCTGACCTGTCTGACCCTTAGCGTAGAATGTACGGCTTACCTGAGCACCACCGAATGAACGGTTGGCCAGCATGCCACCATACTCACGAGCAAAGGGAACGCCCTGAGCTACGCATTGGTCGATAATATTGTTAGAAACCTCAGCCAGACGATAAACGTTGGCCTCGCGAGCACGATAGTCACCACCCTTTACGGTATCGTAGAACAGACGGTAGATAGAGTCACCATCGTTCTGATAGCACTTGGCGGCGTTGATACCACCCTGAGCGGCGATAGAGTGAGCGCGACGGGGAGAATCCTGAATACACAGGTTAATCACGTTGAAGCCCATCTCACCAAGTGAAGCAGCTGCAGAAGCACCAGCCAGACCAGTACCCACTACGATAACATCGAGCTTCAGCTTGTTCTTGGGGTTAACCAAGCGCTGGTGAGCCTTATATTCCTTCCATTTCTCAGGCACTGGTCCTGCGGGAATCTTAGAATCAATTACTTTTGCCATAATTTCTTTCAGATTTAAAAGTTAACAATTAGCAGGCAGCGCAACAAGCGCTATCACAAAGTGAAGGAGCGCAACCAAAAGCGAAAGCCAAAACTACAACGAGGAAGGCCAGGAAGAGCAGGGTCACATAGATGTTGCCAATGCACATCCAGCGCTTCAGCCAAATCTTACCACTCCAACCGAAGGTCTGCATAGCTGACCAGAAACCATGAGAGAGATGGAACCAGATAGCAACAAGCCATACGATGTAAAGCACAACGAAGACAGGATTCGAGAAAGTCTCCTTAATCCAACCGAAACCGTCAGTAGGACTGATGGCGGGCATAGCACCTACGAGTTCTGCGAACATCATGTTGTACCAGAAGTTCCACAAGTGGAGCAACAGACCAATCAAGATGATAATACCCAGAACGAGCATGTTCTTTGAAGCCCACTCAACCTTACCGTAATTGACCGTAGTAGCAACCTCGTAGCGATTGTCACCACGAGCCGTACGGTTCTGTGCAGTCAGGATGAATGCATAGACAATGTGAATCACTGCCAAGGCAGCCAGACCAAGTGTAGCTACAACAGCATACCAGTTGGCACCCAGGAATTCGCAAATCATGTTGTAACCTTCCTCAGAGAATAGCGCTACCACGTTCATACAACCATGAAAGGTCAGGAACAAAATAAGCGCAACACCCGTAACGGACATTACAACTTTACGACCAATTGATGAATTGATTAACCACATAAAATATTGAATTAAATTAAATAATAAATACTCGATAATAGGTACGTGCAGGCACGTTGAGAGGACAAAGTTACTACATTTTTATGAAATACGCAAACGTTTTCGTGATAAAAATTGCAATTTATACAAAATTTTATTAGTATCTTTGCACTCGAATAAGGACAAACATCACTCTATGGCATCACACAACGAGTTAGGAAAATGGGGAGAAGACATTGCTGCAGACTATCTTCAGCGGCAAGGCTACACCATCATCGAGCGCAACTGGAAGTCGGGACACCGCGACCTGGATATCATTGCACTGGATGGTCAAACACTCGTTATTGTTGAAGTGAAAACCAGACGCAACCGCCTGTATACTGATCCGGAAATGGCTGTTGACTACCAGAAGATTGTTCATCTTCAACAAGCTGCCAACCACTATGTCAAATATAAGCATATAGATTTGGAAGTCCGTTTTGACGTCATCACCGTGGTGGGGACTGAGAACAACACGCCAGCTATTGAACATATAAAAGAGGCTTTCTAAGATGATACTGAAATACGACGTAATAGTAATTGGTGGCGGACATGCTGGCTGTGAGGCTGCAACGGCCTCGGCCAATATGGGTGCAAAGACATTGCTGGTGACCATGGACATGAACAAGATAGCACAGATGTCGTGCAACCCTGCCATAGGCGGCATTGCCAAAGGACAGATAGTCCGTGAGATTGACGCCTTAGGCGGTCAGATGGGCTTAGTAACTGATGCTACCGCTATCCAATTCCGCATGCTAAACCGAAGCAAAGGACCAGCCGTATGGAGTCCTCGTGCCCAGTGTGACAGAGGGAAATTCATTTGGAAATGGCGCTCTGTTCTAGACGCAACAGCCAACCTCGATATTTGGCAAGACCAGGCCGACGAGCTGCTGGTAGAAAGTGTGTTCGATGGTTTTCCCATCGGAAAGCAAGTAGTTGGCATACGTACTATTTGGGGCGCAGAAATCCGAGCCAAAGCTGTCATCATTACCGCAGGTACCTTTCTCAATGGCTTGATGCACATCGGACGGAAGATGGTACCCGGCGGACGCATTGCTGAACCCGCCGTACCTCACTTTACAGAAAGTATCACCTGTCACGGAATCCGTTCTGCTCGAATGAAGACAGGTACGCCTGTTCGTATCGACAAACGTTCCATACACTTCGAAGACATGGAACGACAGGATGGCGAAAACGGCTATTATAAGTTCTCATATATGGGTGAATCACGTCCATTGCAGCAACTGCCTTGTTGGGTCTGTTATACCAATCCAGAAGTACACCAGACTTTACTGGGCGGACTAGATGACTCTCCACTCTATAACGGACAAATCAAATCGATAGGCCCGCGTTATTGTCCTTCGATAGAAACAAAACTCGTTACCTTCCCTGATCGTCCACAGCATCTGCTGTTTCTGGAACCAGAAGGCGAAGATACCAACGAGATGTATCTGAACGGTTTTTCTTCCAGCCTGCCGATGGATGTGCAGATAGAGGCGTTGAAAAAGATACCTGCCTTAAGAGACATAAAGGTATATCGCCCTGGCTATGCGATCGAGTATGACTTCTTTGTCCCCACACAACTAAAACATTCCTTGGAATCAAAGTTAATCGGCGGACTCTTCATGGCTGGACAGGTAAATGGCACAACGGGGTATGAAGAAGCGGGTGGACAAGGTACATTAGCAGGTATCAACGCAGCACTGAAGGCTGGCGGTGTTTCTGGCGATTCTGTCGCCATAACCCCCACCTTTGAGCTCAAGCGCGACGAAGCGTACATTGGCGTGCTCATTGATGATCTGGTAACAAAAGGCGTCGACGAACCCTATCGCATGTTTACCTCAAGGGCAGAATACCGCATCCTGTTACGACAAGACGACGCTGATGCCCGTCTGACGGAAAAAGCCTACGAGCTGGGTATTGCCAAAAGGGAACGCTATGACTGGTGGCTACAGAAGAAAGAAGCTATCGAAAGAATCGAAGAATTCTGTCGTACATATGCCATTAAGCCTAAAGTAGTCAATGGCGCGTTAGAAGTTATGGGCTCTACCCCACTTGTCTATGGCTGTAAGTTGGAAGACCTCGTGGCACGTCCTGAGCTGAACTTTCAGAAGTTGATGGATATCGTACCAGAATTTCGTGAAGTCGTCGAACAGTTGCCAAACCGTAAGGAAGAAATTGCGGAGGCGGCTGAGATACATATCAAATACAAAGGATATATCGAACGGGAAAGAATGGTAGCAGACAAGATGCACCGCTTGGAGAATATCAAGATTAAAGGAAAGTTCGATTATCCTAACCTTTCGGCCATCTCAACAGAGGCACGACAGAAATTGGAACGAATCCAACCAGAAACATTAGCTCAGGCCAGCAGAATTCCTGGAGTGTCACCAAGCGATATTAATGCCATGTTAGTACTGTTAGGAAGATAAGTTTCACGTGAAACAATTAAAGAGACTATACTATTATTATAACGTTAAAACCAAAGATTATGAACAACAAAACACTGATGGCGAATCTTCGCAGCATTCCCGATTTTCCAGTAAAGGGCATCAACTTCCGTGACGTTACCACGCTGTTTAAGAATCCTGCTTGTCTGCAGATTATGGTAGACGAGCTGTATGAGATTTACAAAAACAAAGGAATCACCAAAATCGTTGGTATTGAAAGTCGCGGATTTGTGATGGCTTCCGCACTGGCGGTAAAACTGGGTGCTGGTGTCGTTTTGGCACGTAAACCTGGAAAACTTCCCGCTGCTACCGTTCAGGAAAGCTATGAGAAAGAGTACGGAACGGATACGATTGAAATTCACGAAGATGCCATCAACGACAAAGACGTCGTATTACTTCACGACGACTTGTTAGCAACGGGTGGAACCATGAAAGCAGCCGTTAATCTAGTAAAGAAGTTTAATCCACGTGGAGTATATGTAAACTTCCTCATAGAAATCACGGATGAAGGACTGCATGGCCGTGACGTATTTGACGCAGACACGGAGGTAACCACACTCATGGTGATTTAAAGTTTCACGTGAAACAAAACACATGACAAAGGAAGAAAACGAGGCACGTTTAGAGAAGCTAAAGGCGATTGTCAAGACGCTACCAGAGAAACCTGGGAGCTATCAGTATTACGATGCTGATGGTACCATCATCTATGTGGGTAAGGCAAAGAACCTGAAAGCACGTGTCTCGTCGTACTTCCATACCGAGGTGGACCGATTTAAGACCAAAGTATTGGTCAGCAAGATCTGGGACATCAGCTATACGGTCGTCAATACGGAAGAGGACGCATTATTATTGGAGAATGCTTTGATAAAACGGTATAATCCAAGATATAATGTACTCTTAAAAGACGGCAAGACATATCCTTCTATCTGTATTACAAAAGAGTATTTACCACATATCTTTCCCACAAGAACTATCAACAAGAAATGGGGTACCTATTTTGGACCCTATTCCCATGTGGGATCTATGCATGCAATACTTGACCTTATCAAAAAATTATATCATCCACGTACCTGTAAACAGCCATTATTACAAGAGGGTGTAGAGAGCGGAAAATATCAGGTTTGTCTGGAATATCATCTAAAGAATTGTGCAGGGCCTTGCATTGGAAAACAGTCGTGGGAAGACTATCAGAAGAATCTTTCACAGGCCCGAGAAATACTTAAAGGAAATACACGACAGGTATTGAGAGAACTTAAAGAAGAGATGTTACGATTAGCAGAGGATTTACGCTTTGAAGAGGCGGAAGAAATCAAGCGCAGATACCTGCTGATTGAGCAGTTTGTAGCGAAAAGTGAGGTGGTCAGCCATAGTATAGACAACGTGGACGTACTGACGATTACGAACGACGAAAAGGTGGCTTTCGTGAACTATATCCACGTGTCAAACGGACAAATCAACCAAAGCTTCACCTTTGAATACAAGAAGCGGTTGGAAGAAACGGACGATGAACTCTTGCAGTTGGCCATAGTGGAAATGCGAGAGCGTTTCAAGAGTACGGCTAAAGAGATCATCCTACCCCACGAAATAGATATCAACATGGACGGAGTCACCATCACAGTACCCCAGAGAGGTGACAAAAAGACGCTGTTAGAGCTGTCACTGATGAACGGCAAACAGTACAAATTCGACCGTCTGAAACAGGCAGAAAAGCTGAATCCAGAGCAGAAACAGGTCCGTCTGATGAAGGAATTACAAGACCTGTTGCACCTACCTAAAATGCCTTACCAGATAGAGTGTTTCGACAACTCAAACATATCGGGAAGCGATGCTGTGGCAGCCTGTGTGGTCTTTAAGAAGATGAAGCCGTCGAAGCAAGACTATCGTAAATATAACATCAAAACAGTAGTGGGCCCTGACGACTATGCATCCATGAAAGAGGTGGTATGGAGACGCTACAAACGCCTTTTAGAAGAAGAACAACCCCTACCCGACCTCATTATTGCAGATGGTGGAAAGGGGCAGATGGAGGTGATTCGTCAGGCCATACAAGACGAGCTTAACCTCGATATACCCATTGCCGGATTGGCTAAAAACGATCGCCATCGGACTAATGAGCTGCTCTATGGTTTCCCTCCACGAACAGTAGGTATAAAGGACACCTCAGAGCTGTTTCGAGTGCTCACACAACTACAAGATGAAGTGCATCGATTTGCCATTACTTTCCATCGAGATAAGCGGTCTAAGCACGCTTTACACTCAGAGCTGGACGACATCAAGGGCATAGGTCCAAAGACACGTGACGAACTTTTAAATGAGCTAAAATCCGTCAAAAGAATACGCGAGGCAACGCTGGAAATGCTCACAAAAACGATTGGCCCATCGAAAGCAGAACTTGTCTATAACTATTTCCACCCTTCTGACAGCTTATAAAAAAATATTAAATTCTTGGAAATAACAAGTATTTTATTTATCTTTGCAAAATGAGAGCAGTAATTCAAAGGGTCAGTAGGGCCAGCGTAAGCATCAATGGGGCTGTGAAGTCGGAAATAAAGCAAGGTTTTCTGATTCTTTTAGGCATCTGCAATGAGGATACTGTCGAGGATGTAGACTGGTTGGTAAAGAAGATAGCCAATCTGCGTGTCTTTGACGATGAGAACCACGTGATGAACCGCTCGATACTGGACGTAAATGGAGAAGCACTGGTAGTAAGCCAGTTTACACTGTACGCCAGCTACAAGAAAGGTAACCGACCCAGTTGGTTCAGAGCTGGCTCACACGAGCATTCTATCCCACTCTACGAGACCTTCTGCAAAGAGCTGAGTGGCCAACTGACAAAACCTGTAGGAACAGGAGAATTCGGAGCCGACATGAAAGTAGAACTACTCAATGATGGACCAGTGACCATCTGTATGGATACGAAAAACAAAGAGTGATACTATGACTATCCAAGAAGCACAACAGGCTGTAGATCAGTGGATTAAAACGTACGGAGTACGTTATTTCTCTGAGTTGACCAATATGGCTGTTCTAACAGAGGAAGTTGGTGAACTGGCTCGAATAATGGCTAGGAAATATGGTGATCAAAGCTTTAAGGAAGGCGAGAAAGACAATATGGGTGAAGAGATGGCCGACGTACTCTGGGTGCTCATTTGCTTGGCCAACCAAATGGGTATTGACCTGACGGAAGAGCTCAAGAAATCGATAGAAAAGAAGACTCGACGAGACAAAGAAAGACATATACAAAACGAAAAGCTCAAATAAATTATTCATTAACTTAAAATCTTAGTATTATGGAAGAATTGAAAAGCAAGTATGAACAGGCATTAAGCAAGTACAATTGCAATGTCGACGAAGCCGCTGTAGCTGCTGCTGTAAAGAAAATCGTTGAAGAGAGAGTTCCCAAGAACGACACAGAAGAAGTCAAGAAATTCTTGTTCAGCTGTGTATGTATGACAACGCTGACTACTCAGGATTCAGACGAGAGTGTACTGAAACTGGTAGAGAAAGTCAACAAGTTTGCCCATGAATATCCTGATATGCCCCATGTAGCAACGGTTGTTACCTATCCTCGTTTTGCCAAGTTAGTAGCCGATTCATTGGAGGTTGAAGGTGTCATTCCTACTGTGGTTAGTGGTGCATTCCCCTCTTCTCAGGCACTTATCGAGATCAAGGTTGCTGAGACTAAGCTGGCTGTTCAGGATGGTGCAGAGAATGTGGACATCGTGATGCACGTCGGTGAGTTCTTGGCAGGCGATTATGAGACTGTTTGCGACGAGATTTGGGAGCAGAAAGCTGCCTGTGGCGACGTGCCCATGAAGGTTATTCTGGAGACTGGCGACCTACTGAACCTGTCGAATGTCAAGAAAGCTTCTATCCTTTCTATGTATGCTGGTGCTGACTATATCAAGACGTCTACTGGTAAGGAGAAGGTGGGTGCTACCCCAGAGGCTGTATACGTCATGTGTCAGGCTATCAAGGAGTACTACGACCAGACAGGTATCATGGTAGGTTTGAAGCCTGCAGGTGGTATCAATACCGTGAAGGATGCCCTCACCTACTACAGCATTGTAGAGGAAGTACTGGGTGAGAAGTGGCTTACCGACTACTATTTCCGTCTGGGTACCAGCCGTCTGCCTAACCTCGTATTGAGTGATCTGGCAGGTAAGGAAGTGAAATTCTTCTAAAAAAAGAATAGCGACCCACATTTGGGGTCGCTTTTTTTTCTTTAATAATTACGCTGGACAACGTAATCCACATAGGCTGTCAGGGCTTCCTTGATAGCCTTTTCTTTTACATGTTCCCGTATATATTGCAGACACAGGTCGCTATATTTCAACATACATTGTTCTGCGTATTCAATGCCTCCTTGCTGTTTGGTAAACTCAACCAAAACTGCTATTTCATCCTCGTTGATAGTGCCAGCCTTTACCTTCTTAGCCAAGGTCTGCATAGACTCGTAATTACTCGTATTCAACGCATAGATGACAGGCAGGGTCAGCTTACCTTCAGTCATATCGTTACCTGTTGGCTTGCCTATTTCCTTCGAGTCGAAATAGTCAAAGATATCATCGCGAATCTGGAACATGATACCCAGATTCTTACCAAATTCTGCAGCAGCCTGAAGCTCTTCAGCTGAGGCACCAGCAGATAACGCACCAATAGACGCACAGGCCTCAAACAAAGCGGCTGTTTTCTGTTGAATGACTTGATAGTATACATCCTCTGAAATCACCTGATTCTGGATGTTCGACAGTTGGAGAATCTCACCAGCTGCTAAGGTACGTCCCAGTTCAGCCAAACTTTCGACAATTTGTTGATTACCAGTATAGGAAACATGCAATAATGCCGTAGAAAGAATATAGTCGCCTACGAGAACAGCCACCTTATTATCAAATGAGGCATTGACGGAAGCCTGTCCACGTCGTTCACAACTCTCATCGACTACGTCATCGTGCACCAAAGATGCCGTATGCAGCAACTCCAATCCAACAGCAGCGTGCTGGGTGACTGCTGAGACCCCACCATAATTATTGGCTATCAGGAGTATCAACATAGGACGCATGCGCTTACCACCTCGTTGACGAATATGTGTCAACACCTGTGATAATAATCCGTCAGAATGACTCAAACTATCATTAAACAACTGTATAAAGTCGTTTAAATCAGTCTCGATAGGCTGTTTAATAAGTGATAAATAATCCATTCTCAAGAATTTTGTGACAAAATTAATGAAAATATCGCATTATGAAGAAAAAAATTAGTAATTTTACACGGAAAAAATAAAAAAGACATGAATAAACTGTTTCTTTTAGACGCTTATGCTCTGATTTATCGCTCCTATTATGCGTTCATTAAAAACCCGAGAATCAATTCGAAAGGTTTGAATACGAGCGCTATTATGGGCTTTCTGAATACCCTGAACGAGGTGCTAACCAAAGAGCAGCCCACACACATCGGTGTAGCTTTTGATCCTCATGGACCAACCTTCCGCAGCGAGGCATATCCTGCCTATAAAGCCCAACGCGAAGAGACCCCAGAAGATATACGTAAGGCTGTTCCTATCATTAAAGATTTGCTGAAAGCATACAGAATACCTATTCTCCAAGCCGATGGCTATGAAGCTGATGACGTAATAGGAACATTGGCAGAAAAAGCCGGTTCCATCGGAGTTGAAACATATATGCTGACTCCAGACAAAGACTATGGACAACTGGTTCGTGACAATGTCTTCATCTATCGTCCTCGTCACGGAGGCGGCTATGAGACAATGGGACCAAAAGAGGTTTGTGAGAAATATGGTATCCCCTCGCCTGCTACCGTAATCGATTTGTTGGCACTGATGGGAGACTCCGCCGACAACTTCCCTGGCTGTCCTGGTGTTGGTGAGAAAACAGCTGTAAAGCTTATCAACGACTTCGGAAGTATCGAACAGTTGATAGCCCGTTCGAGTGAGATCAAAGGTAAGCTTCGCGAAAAAGTGGAGGAACATGTTGAGGACATCAAGATGAGTTACTTCCTTGCAACCATCAAAACAGATGTTCCTATCGAACTCGATATGGAAAGTTTGAAACTTGTGGAGCCCAATGAAGATGAACTTGGTAAATTACTGCTTGACCTCGAGATGAAGAGCTTTGCGGATCGAGTTCTTAAAAAAAGCCAAAAACTGCAAAAAGTCGTAAATCAACAACTCGATCTCTTTGCAGAATTTCCTGCCGACGGGACGGATTTAAGCGAAAATTCGAGTTTTGAGACGCTAAAATCTACTCCTCACAACTATAAACTCGTTGAAAATCAAGAGGATTTGAAGAAATTATGTGATTATTTCTTTACAAAACAAATTCTCAGTCTAGACACGGAAACAACATCGACGAGTGCCATTGACGCAGAATTGGTTGGTTTAAGCTTCGCTGTGAAGGAATTTGAGGCGTTTTACGTACCCATTCCTGCTAATCGTGAAGAAGCGTTGCAAATTGTTAATATCTTTAAACCACTATACGAAGATCCAAAAATCTTGAAAGTTGGACAAAACCTGAAGTACGACCTCGAGGTTCTTCGAAACTATGGCATTGAGTTAAAAGGAAAAATGTGGGACACGATGATTGCCCACTATCTCATCCAACCTGAACTTCGTCACAACATGGATTACATGGCGGAGATCTATCTCAACTACCAGACAATTCATATCGATGAGTTAATCGGACCTAAGGGAAAGAATCAAAAATCGATGCGCTCTCTCCTACCCTCTCAGGTTTATGAGTATGCCGCTGAAGATGCAGACATTACGCTCAGGCTGAAAAACAAACTCGAACCTGAGTTGAAAAAGTATGATTGTGAAAAACTATTCTATGAGATAGAGATGCCCCTGATGCCTGTTTTGGCAGAAATGGAGATGAATGGCGTCTGTCTGGATACACAGTCGCTGGCTGAAACATCAAAGCAATTTACCAATCGCATGAATGAGATTGAAGCTCGTATTTTCGAGTTGGCTGGCCAGCAGTTTAATATTGCTTCACCAAAGCAAGTAGGTGAAATACTCTTCGACAAACTAAAAATAGTAGAGAAAGCAAAGAAGACCAAAACAGGTCAGTATGTTACTTCTGAAGAAGTTTTGCAACAACTGAAGAATAAGCACGAAATCGTGGCTGACATTTTAGAGCATAGAGGACTAAAGAAGCTGATTGGCACCTATATCGACGCTCTACCCAAGCTGATTAATCCAAGTACAGGCCACATCCATACCTCTTTTAATCAGACGATTACAGCCACAGGACGCCTGTCGTCTTCTGATCCAAATCTGCAAAACATTCCCATTCGTGGTGAGGACGGTAAAGAGATTCGCAAGGCATTTATTCCTGAGCCTGGTTGTCTGTTCTTCTCTGCAGACTACAGTCAGATTGAACTCCGCGTGATGGCTCATCTGTCACAGGATCCTCAGATGATTGAGGTATTCCGCGAGGGCAAAGACCTGCATGCGGCTACTGCTGCCAACATCTATAAGAAACCTATCGCGGAGGTGACGCGCGATGAACGTACCAAGTCGAAACGTGCTAACTTTGGTATCATCTATGGTATTACTGTATTTGGTTTGGCTGAACGTCTGGACATTCCTCGCGACGAAGCTAAGATGCTGATTGACGGCTACTTCGAAACCTTCCCACAGGTACACAACTATATGGAGAAATCGAAGGAAGTAGCTCGCCAACAAGGGTACGTCACAACTCTATTCGGACGTCGTCGCTACTTGCCAGACATTAACTCTCATAACGCTACTGTTCGTGGATTTGCCGAGCGCAACGCCATCAACGCTCCCATTCAGGGCACCGCTGCCGACATCATCAAAGTCGCTATGATTCATATTTTCCAGCGCTTCAAGGCTGAAGGCATCAAGAGCAAGATGATCCTCCAGGTACACGACGAATTGAACTTCTCCGTTCTCCCTGAAGAAAAGGAAAAAGTAGAGCAAATTGTGATAGAAGAAATGCAAAACGCCTTTCAAATGGCTGTTCCCCTCGTTGCCGACTCCGGCTTTGGCGACAACTGGCTTGAGGCACACTAACGCAGCATTAATTCTTCTGCAAACTTATAGATGATGATACCCGTGGTGACGGACACATTCATAGAGTGTTTCGTACCCAACTGAGGAATCTCTAAACAGCCATCTGAGGCGTCTACTACTTCCTGGTGGACGCCTTTTACTTCGTTTCCAAGCACTATGGCGTATTTTAAGCCACGCTGAGGCACGAACGTTTGTAGTTTGGTACTATGTTCCACCTGCTCGACAGAAAGTACTGTATAGCCCTGCTTTTTCAATTCATCGACAGCCTCTAATGCTGTTTTGAAGTAATGCCAGCTGACACTTTCCTCTGCGCCAAGGGCTGTCTTATGAATTTCTGTGGATGGAGGCGTCTGACAGATACCACTAAGATATACTGCTTCTACGCGGAATGTGTCGCAGGTACGAAATACGCTACCAATGTTATACATCGAGCGCACATCGTCCAATACCACTATCAATGGCAGTTTCTCTGCCTCACGATACTCGTCAATCGTGAGTCGTTTCATCTCTATCGTTCGTACCTTTCTCATATTTGTCTGCAAAGGTACGAAATAATTCTGTAAATACTATGTTTTTGCAACGTGAAAACTATGTTTTGACTGAATGAAAACTATGTTTTCACCGTGTGAATACTATGTATTTGCGATGCGAAAACTATGTAATTGAAAATGTATATTACATTTATCGCAAAAAGCTTTCCAAGTTCAAAAATTCTTGCTACATTTGCAAGTATTATCAAACTATCATCCAAAAATTTCTGAACTATGAAGAGAAAATTAATGATTATCTCGCTGGTGGTGATGGCTGCAATAGTGCATGCACAGACAGCGAAAAAGTTTACCATCAACCTTACTGACGACGGACAAGCCAATATGGTGTGTTTCCTCGCAGACAATCCTACAGGAAAGGCTATTGTAGGTATTCCTGGCGGTGGTTATTCAATGTTGTCAAACACCCATGAAGGAACATTGGCTTCCAGTTGGCTTAACAAGCAAGGTATATCCTACTTTGTGGTCAATTACCGACTGCCAAAAGGTGACCGTTCAATTCCCATTGGCGATGTAGAAAAGGCTATACGTCTGGTGCGCGATTCAGCTACCGTATGGCATATCAATCCGCACGACTTGGGCATTATGGGATTCTCGGCTGGTGGCCACTTGGCATCAGTCATCTCTACCCTCTCCGACTTTGATGTCCGTCCTGACTTTACTATTCTCTTCTATCCTGTCATTTCGATGGATGTTACAAAGTCACATAAGTGGTCGTGCATCAACTTCTTGGGTGAAGAAGGACACAAAGATCCCAACCTGATAAAGAAGTATTCTACCAATAATGCTGTTCGTCGTCACTTGACACCTCCAGCTATCATCATTACTGCCAGCGACGATGGTTTGGTGAATCCTGTTACCAATGGTTTAGAATATTATAAAGCCATGCACAATGCCGGCAATGAGTGTTCACTGTATGTATATCCTACAGGCAACCACGGCTTTGGTTTCGGCCCATGGTTTAAGTATCACGACCAGATGGTCAACGATCTTGGCAATTGGCTAAAGAATCGTCAGACACCCAAGCAGGATGCTATTAAGGTAGCTTGCATTGGTAATAGTATCACAGACGGTCATGGTATCGACTTTGCTCCAGCCAACGGATATCCTGCGCAACTACAAAAAATGTTAGGTGACAACTATTGGGTCAAGAACTTTGGTGTTAGCGCCCGTACTATGCTAAATAAAGGAGATTATCCTTATATGAATGAGATGGCGTGGAAAGATGCACTCGCCTTTAAGCCCGATATTGTTATTATTAAGTTGGGTACCAATGATTCAAAGCCAGAAAACTGGCAATATGGTGCTGAATTCAAGCAAGACCTGCAACAGATGATTACCACGCTGCGTCCAGATTTTTTACAGCCTGTAAAGAAAGGTAAGAAGAAAAAGACTATCATCAAAAATGAAAATCCACAAATTTTCCTCTGTACGCCTATTCTTGCCTTTAAATCAACTTGGAATATCAGTGACTCTGTTATTGTCAACAACATCATTCCTATTCAACAGGAAGTAGCAAAAGAATACCAACTTCAGGTAATCGATCTACATACCCTTTTTGGTAACGACGAAAGTACCATGCTTGATGATGGCATACATCCTAATGTTAAAGGAGCACAGAAAATGGCCCAGATCATTGCTGATGCTATCAAACAGAATAAATAAGCAGTAAAAAAGACTGTTGATAACTGTGTGGAAAACTTGTGAATAACTCACTCATTAAGCTATAATATCCCACTCACCTTCATAAAAAGAGTGGATAAAAAGCATAAAATACAAGGCTATTCGCAAGTTTTCCACTCTTTTTCGCTAAAAAAAGATATAAACTTATTAAATTTGCACCGAAAAAGAGAATTGTGGATAAACTACTTATTCGATTAATAATCAATGAGTAAGTATCCACAGTAGGTGTGAATAACAACTATTTATAGGTGGATAGCTAATTATGCAAGTAAATTTCTAAGAAGTTTTGCACTTATCAACGCCCTATCATCCTATTCATTCTCTTTTTAAAAAATAAAAAAGAAAAAATAAAATAATATTGTTATGTTGAAAACGCAATGGGAAAAACAGGGATTCATTGATGAACCAGTAGCTGATAGCATTGATCTTAAAGCTGCCATACGTCAATTATGCAAGGAAAAAGATGCTATTATTCTTGCTCACTACTATACTATTGGCGATATTCAGGATATTGCCGACTTTGTAGGCGACTCGTTGGCACTGGCTCGTAAGGCTGCAGAGACAAACGCGAAGATGATGGTCATGTGTGGCGTCCACTTTATGGCAGAAACCTGTAAGTTGCTTTCACCAGACAAAACAGTACTTTGTCCAGACTTAAATGCTGGCTGTTCGTTGGCTGATTCATGCAAAGCTGACGATCTGAAGAAGTTCAAGGACGAGCATTCTGGATATCAAGTTATCTCATATGTCAATACGACTGCTGCCGTCAAAGCTTTGACAGATGTAGTAGTAACCAGTGGTAATGCCAAGAAAGTCGTTGATCAGTTACCTAAAGATGCTAAGCTTATTTTTGGACCTGACTATAATTTAGGAAACTATATCAATGAGGTGACAGGTCGTAATATGCTCTTGTGGAATGGTGGCTGTCACGTTCACGAACGTTTTTCGGTAAGTAAAATTGCAGAACTTAAAAAGCAATATCCAAATGCCGTCGTAATGGCTCACTTGGAATGTAAAGGTCCTGTTCTGGCTTTAGCTGATGTCAAGGGAAGTACGGCTGATATGCTGAATTATGTTCGTCAGCATGATGACAAACAATATATCGTCGCCACAGAAGCCGGTATTTTGCACGAGATGCAACGTTCTTGTCCTGACAGGCAGTTCATCCCAGTGCCTCCAGAAATAAGCGAGAGCGGCCTGGAATGCAGCTGTAACGAGTGCCAATATATGAAGATGAATACCCTGCTAAAGGTATACAACTGTCTGAAGTACGAATGGCCCTCTGTCGAGGTTGATGCTGAGATAGCTAAAGATGCAGTGAAACCTATAGAAAGAATGCTGGAGTTGAGCTAGAAATAGAAATAAATAATGGGAAGAAGTTTATTAAAGGTTTATAATGACAAAACTATATGTAGAATATTTTTATTAATAATTATATTCACTATAGTATTGTTTAATTATACAGGAGAAATAGTAACTCTAAACGATGGTGCAGGATGGGATGGATATTCTTATCGTGACATGATTATTAACATAGACCATCTTTATTTTGATAGAGGTATATCTCAATACCATTGTCAGCGCATTCTTCCTTTCCTTATTACGCATATTATTATAAAACTTTCAAATTTGGATTTTACTAATGAAAATATAATTTTTGTAAGTAGAATACAAAACATTTTTTTCTTACTATTAATTGTTTGCTATTTTTTTGGTATTTCAAAACAATTGAAGTGGAAGAAACAGACAGAAATAATTGCGTTTTGTTTTGCTTTTTTTAATTTCCATGTATTAAAGTTCCTAGGTTATGTTCCAATTTTCACGGATATGTTAGCGTTATTATTGTCGTATGCTTTAATATATTATTATTTGAAAAAAAGTAATTTAGGAATTATTATAGTAGGACTATTAGGTATGTTAACATGGCCTATTGTCAGTTTATTAGCATTATTACTATTTGCTTTTCCTAGCCATAAAATAGAATTAGGTGATTATAAGGATAAGTTTTCTATTATCGTAAATAAAGGAATGCAACTTTTTTATTCATTCTTTATGCCTATTTTGTTTGTTTTCTATTGTATATACAGATTTAAAATAAAACATGTTGATACATTCTATGACGTTTTTTATATTCGATCTGCTAGTCATTGGATCGTTTTTATAATTGCTGTCATTTCTTATATTATTTTTTTCTGGTTTTCAAGTACAACATTAAAAACAGATTGGAATAGTCATATAAAAACATCTCTAAAACGACAATCATTACTTCGTATAATATCATCTTTTTTAGTATTTATATTATTGTTTATAGGAACCCAGTATTTTGGTTATAAAGGTCAGTTTTCTATTGTCAATCAGTTTGCTCAGATGTGTCAACTTCCTATAAGTGACATACTTATTTTTTTAGAGACTCCTGCATTATATTTAGGTTTATTTTTCGTTGTTACATTGTTTCTTTGGAAAAAGATATGCAATGAAGTAGCTATTCATTTTGGCTTTTCTTATTATCTTATATTACTTTTAGCATTTTTCTTTCTTGCTGATATAGAAACTCGTAAGTTGACAGCATTTTATCCTGTAATATTGTTACCTTTAGCCAATGTGATCAATCGCATGAAGCTACGTTATTGGGTAGTATTGGCTGTTGTTATTATTCAGTTAATTGTGTCATTCTTCTGGTTTCATATCAATGTACCAGGCATTAATGAAGCATTTGAGACAATGTCATTTGATGTATATATGGAGTTCCCAGCACAAAGGTATTACATGTTCCAAGGTCCTTGGCAATCGCATGAGGTATATTATTGTGTTATATTGGTAGAAATATTAGTTATGTGTGCTATTTGGTATTTACATCATAAAAATATTTTGTATAATAATGAGTAGACTAAAGATTTTTATTTCTCTTTATATTGTTTTAGTTGTATTATTTATAGTCAGCATAATATTGATACAATATATTCCTGTTCGACTTGTACAGGATAATATTAATAAGTCTGCACAACAAATACAAAAAGAAGGTATTTTTTATAAGCCTTTTGGTTTGTATTTTTTGCAGATAGATAATATGACTGACTGTTTAATGATGAACATTATATTGTCAGGAGAAGGAAAATCACCCATTTATCAGGCTATGATGAGTGAGTACTGTCTTAATGATACAGGAAATCAAGGATATCTTTCTATAGCAAAAGATACAGAAACATTAGCACAGAAAGGGCCTGAAGCCATGAGCGACAGATGGAATTATGGACGATACTGGCATGGATATCAGCTTATTCTTAAGCCTCTTTTAGTTTTTTTTGATTATTCATCTATTCGTATTATTAATTATTTTATTCTGTCATCCTTAAGTTTTCTATGTTTACTTTTTATGGTACATCGTTATGATGCTACTGTTTCGTTGTTGTTTTTGTTATCACTTTTATTAGTAGGTTTTCCAGTAGTACCTATGACTATTCAATTTAGTACTTGTTTTTATATTGCTTTATTATCTATGCTAGGTATTATGTTATGTAAAAAAATACGATATAATCTGACATATTTCTTTTTTGTTATAGGAGGTATAACGAGTTTTATGGATTATCTCACAACTCCTCTTCTAACTTTAGGTTTACCATTAGTTGTATTACAATTGGATAAGATAAAAGAAAAAAAGACGCTTACTATTAACTATATATTAGTTTATTCTTTGTGTTGGTTTATAGGTTATGCTATGTTATGGGCTTCTAAGTGGCTAACAGCTTCTATTCTTACAAATGTGAGTATTGTTGACCTTATAGGAAATAATGTATCTCTTCGCCTTTCAAATACCATTTTTTATGGTGGTGAACAAATGATGATCAGCGATATGTTTGAAAAAACAATAGGTTCTTATTGGTTTTTATTCTTTGTATTAATATTTCTTTTACTATTTTCAGCATTATATCTCTATTGTTCACATATTGAACAAAAAGAATTTAAAAAATATAGAGGATTACTTTTGATTGCTTTTCTTGTGCCTGTTTGGTTTCTTGTATTGAGAAATCATTCATTACAACATATTTTTTTTACGTGGCGCTCTTGGCTTGTAACTTTGTTTGCTTTATTACTTTTTGTTTATTATACCAAACCTTATTTAGTATGGAAAAGATAGCAGTTTTAATTCCATGTTTCAATGAAGGAAAAACGATAGGCAAAGTTGTACACGACTTTCAGTTAGCACTACCTGAAGCTACAATTTATGTCTATGATAATAATTCTACTGACAATACTGTTTCTGAAGCAGAACATGCTGGTGCAATAATAGGTAGTGAGCAACGTCAGGGAAAAGGAAATGTAGTACGTCGTATGTTAAGTGATATTAATGCTGAATGTTATCTTCTTGTCGATGGCGATGACACGTATCCAGCTGAAAATGCTTCTGAAATGTGTAGTTATATCATTGAAAAAGGTTATGATATGGTTATAGGTGATCGTCTTTCTTCCACCTATTCCCAAGAGAATAAGCGACCTTTTCATGATTTTGGTAATCGAATGGTTCGTTATATTATTAATACTATTTTTAATTCAGACATTAAAGATATTATGACGGGCTATCGTGCATTAAGTCGCCAGATGGTTTTAACAACTCCACTATTATCTGAAGGTTTTGAGATAGAAACAGAAATGACAATAAATAGTCTTGATAATCAAATGAAAATTCATCAGATAGCTGTTGATTATAAGGATCGTCCAATGGGTAGTATTTCAAAGCTTCATACCTTTTCTGATGGTTTTAAAATAGTAAAAACAATATTCAGGTTATTCAGAGACTATAAGCCATTAGTATTTTTTTCTTATGTGTCACTTTTTCTGATATTATTATCATTATGTTTTCTTTTCCCTGTCCTTTTTGAATATTTTCAGACAGGACTAGTACCACGTTTCCCCACATTAATAGTATGCGGGTTTATAATACTTTTTGCTCTGATGCTAATCATTTGTGGCATTATATTACAAGTGCAGTTGAACCATCATCGTCAGCTTCGACAGTTGTTAAATCATATTCAAACAATAAATAAAAGAAAAAATACTGATATTCCTTAATAATCTAACAAGGAAAAGTCATTATTTTATTATTGCTATTTTACAAACAACGCCTTTTTTGCCATCGCTGGTAGCTGTTGCAACCATATAAATGCCTGATCCAACACGGTTACCAGCGGCATCTCTTCCGTTCCAAGTGAAAGAACCTCCAATGCTACGTCCTTCAAATATAAGTAAACCATTTGACGATAGTATCTTGACATCAGCATTATAAGAGAGTCCTACAATTGTAATCAAACCATTATAGTCAGGTGTTACAGGGTTTGGATAGGCATAGACATTGTCATCTGTCATTTCATTAGCTGCAGTTGTTGCATCGCTCATATAGGAACATAAGCCATTACCTGTTCCAAAAAACACCTCACCAGTATTATGATTAATAGCAATTGATTCTATATTATCACTAAGTAATGGGCTATTTGACGATGTAAAATGATGTATTTGTGTGTTATTGTCGGCACTGATAAGATAGACGCCGTTGTTAGTAGTTCCAAACCATTTACGTCCACCACCATCAATGGCCATGCAATGGGTATTTATATTTGCAAGAAGATAATCTGCGTAATCGGTTCCGTCGTTTCTTGGTACTTTGTATTGTAAAACACCAAGTGTATGGTCAGCAATTTCTTTGGAAGTCAGATAAACCGGTCCTTTGTCAGTTGTAACCCATATATAGCCGTTTTTGTCTTCACAAATGCTGTTCACACGTACAACATCCATATTTGTTCCATCTTGATTATGAAAGTTTTCATATCTTTCTATTGCTTCGCTTTCAGGGTTAAAGCAATAGAATGAAGGATTATCACTATGGTTATTAACAAACCACATAAGTCCTCGACTATCAAAAAAAGAACCCACCATACCTGGTAAGGACATACCAGAAGAAGTTTTCAATTTGTTATTTATAAAACCACTCCAATTACCGTTTTTATTTAGTTTTATTATAGCACTTTCGGACCCACTATTTAAACAATAAAGATTACCTTCTTTATCATATATAATTCCATCAGTACGTACATAGTTGTATGCTGTAGGCCCTGCTGCAGATTTAAAATAGTCTGTATTACCTTCAGTATAATTATATTTGAAGGAACCATCCTTAAATTCTATCACACCCATACAGGATGCCACCATAACATGTGTTTTGTCAAATGGATCAATTGCAATAGAATTAACATCTTCATATTGAGTTGCAAAGGCTGGTGTAAAGTTATCTTGATAGAAAGTCCATTCTTTATTATTATTCAGTATTTGTATTGTTCCAGGCCTGTGAAAGTTATCAAACTGCCACCATCCACCACCTACTGTATACAATTGTCCATCATGTACCAACATATTAAAGAAGTGGTTATACTTCGGCCCTTCAGGCTTCAGGGTTTTTACCAGCTCTATATTATCATTATAGTCGGTTTGGTCTTTGTCAAATGAAAGAGAAGTAGTAGTTTGTGACCAGTTTGCTGGGTCAATGAGGTTGCTGGTCAGGTTAGCCATCCAAACACCTTTGCTAGAACTATTGGCATAGATATTCGTGTTGTCTAAGGCTATTGCGTTGACAGGGAATCCCAATATGTATGTTTCGCTGATTTCTGCGTTCTTCACGTTTATTTTGATAATACCTAGCTCAGAGGCAAGATAGGCGTATTGTCCACTGATAGTAATGCTGTAGATGGTTTTTCCACCCGTAATAGCTCTTGCATAGATATCATTGATATTGGTGACATTGCCATTAGGCTCTACCAAGTCGATATTCGAATTGCTATAGACGACGACTAATCGTTTAGCTTGTGGACACCACTTGATATGAGTGATGTCGACATCGTTCATGCCGTTAGTCTTGTCGTAGGTATAGATGCTCTGGTCCTGCTTATTGTATAGATAGAGGCTACCTGATGCCAGCACGAAGAGGTCATTGCTGGCAGCTTGTATCTGTTGTGGTTCAGCATATGATAGGTAGTTGCGCCATGTACCGATTTGCGCCCTTACAGGGCTAAGTGATAAATGACAAATGATAAATGATAAAGCTATCATCCATCTCAAACTACGATGTCTAAATACTTTCAGCATACTTTTATCAATTATCATTTGTCATTTATCATTTAGAAACTCAGCGAGTTTCGCTGTAGCTCGTGC
>Ga0256404_1003947_pt1 | contig 29023 bp, 30 predicted proteins | sample RumenRJG_01DNA_FD_185990 | JGI IMG/M metagenome (GOLD analysis project Ga0256404, IMG submission 185990) | Bovine rumen microbial communities from Lethbridge, Alberta, Canada - RJG_01 | ecosystem: Host-associated > Mammals > Digestive system > Stomach > Rumen | place: Canada: Alberta | collected...
GTTCCGTTTACTGTTTTGGTTGCGCCTGTGTTTCCACAAGCTACGTTCTTGAATAGGATACTCAAGCCATTTATAATCGTGCTTCGCACGAGGCTTGAGCTACGAAACAGCGCTTCGCACTGTTTCAACTATCAAAGCTTTTCAAGATTGTCTCACTGTTCAGTTGTCAATGTGCTGTCTCTGTTCTGATCTCTCCGGCTCGCTGTCGGCGTCAGTCACAAGCGACGTGTTATATAATACCACCTTCGAGGAGGAATGTCAACCCCTTTTTTCAAGTTTTTTCTAAAATATCTAATATTTGCACAATTGGCTTTTTGTAGTCCAATATCGCAAACAATTCTGACAATTCTATTCTTCTCTCTCAAAGATCCCGCCTTCAAAATAAATGTTATTCCCCTCAGAATCCTTGTAAAATGAGACCTGTTCAGTTCCTGTCAGTTTAAAGCCAAGCGAATTCAACAGACGAACAGAGGGTATGTTATTAATTGCGGTACCCGCTTTGAAATAATGCACCCCCTGTTCTTCAGCACAATCCAATAGGGCTGATATGCTCTCCTTAGCGTATCCTTTTCTGTAATAATCAGTATGAAAGCAATATCCAATTTCATATCCATAATCTTTTCTGTGCATGTCTATATATCCAATAATCTCATCCTTAAGGCATACAGAAAAGAACATATGCTCGCTGCTGTCGCAAGTCGAAGCCCATCGTTCAATTCTTTTCTGTACCACACTGTTCTTCGTATCATGAGGAATGTCATACTGAGCGTATTCAGTCTCTCCCACCTTCTGCCAAATTTCTTTTATAGATTCCCAATCCTCCGCTAAGACACGACGAATCAGCAGACGATCCGTTTCCATTGATTGTATTTCCATTCACATCCACCTCTTTAATATCTCGTAGAATATCCTCTCTCATTCTTCACTGAAATCCGTATCCATAGCTACTTCAAGCTTATAATCAGGATAGGCCTCATTTACCTTCGCGAGAATTTCCCTGTATACAGCCTTCCTGTCCGGCGCGTCAAAGCTGATTACCGCATCAAAGCGCATACTCTTATCATTTTCCCGCAAATAAAAGCCATGCACCTGAATAACATAAGGGATCGCAAGCACAAGGCTCATAACATTTTTCCTTGCCTCAATCGCAACAGGATCCTTCGTATTAATCGAATAGACACCGACAGCTGTTATGAGAACCCTGCAGGTCATATAGACATCCACGGAAATTTCACGGATAAGCTCATCAAGCTCGTCCGCTGACATTGTGTCTTCGACCTCAATATGGAGAGATCCGTTATACACATCCGGTCCATAATTATTGAGAACCAAATCATAAACACCGTGAACACCCTCATGCTTTAAGACGACCTTTTTTATGGCTCTTGCAAGCTCGACATCCGCCTTTTCACCTAGAATCTCTGACAGTGTATCCTTAAGCATATCAATACCCGACTTTATAATCACGACCGATATTATCGCTCCAAGCCATGACTCAAGTGATACGCCTGAAAATGTGAAGATAAGCGCCGCGGCAAGAGTAGAAGCGGAAATGATGGAATCAAGAGTCGCGTCCTCCCCTGAATTCACCAGTGAATCCGAATTAAGTCTCTTTCCTGCTGCCTTCACGAACCGCCCCAGAATTATTTTCACAAGAAGGCCCACTGCTACAATAACGAGAGCTACCGTACTGTAATCGGGTTTCTCCGGATGTATTATACTGCCTATAGACTCCTTTAGCGAAGTTATTCCCGCATAAAGAACGATTAAAGAAATCACCATCGCCGTGAGATACTCTATCCTTCCATAACCGAAAGGGTGCTTCTTGTCAGCGTCCTTTCCGGCTAACTTTGTACCTACTATCGTGATTACACTGCTTGCGGCATCCGAGAGATTATTTACAGCGTCAAGAGTGATAGCGATAGAACCGCTGACGATTCCTATAAATGCCTTAAACGCAGCTAAGAAGGCATTTGCGACAATGCCTATGATGCTTACCCTTACAACCTCTCTCTCACGGTCCGCCTCCGGCGCGGTAATCGCATCCGATGAATTCGCCTCAGAGGTTTCACGCAGACTGTTGATTTTTTCCTTTATTGAAGCCATTTTCTCTCACCATCCTTATAACATATACAAAGTCTTCCGACTTTGCTGATTTTAACTCTGATTATTACCCTATCATAGAGTACATTTTTTATTGTCAAATAGCTTATTGTTATAGTACCACAAACGGATTATAATATACAAGAAAATATTAAAAAAGAAGCATACAAGGCTCACAACAAGGCCCACAATAGCGGGTACATGGCTTTTAGCCTTCTCCCACTGGTCGACAAAGATAACAGTAAACAGGGCAGTCATACAGAAGTCAATTCCTTCGGTTGAAAATGGAATCAGCTGCCCGACAAGGCCGCCAAGCATCGCCCCTATACACCAGTAGCATTGACACATAATAGCGAGAGGAAGCATAACCTTACGCCTCTCCTCATCGGGAAGGTCAAGTGAATTATTAACGGCATAGGTTTCATCGGTGAGACTGTGAATCATATAAGGCTTCGCCCTGCCCATTTTATTAAAATCCTTCACAAAACTGAGGCTGTAGAAAAACTGCCTCGAATTCATGAAGAAGGCCGTGATAGCAATCGTGATAAGTGACGCGCCTCCGCTTAATAATGTAGTAAGAACAAACTGAAAGGCCCCGGTATAAACCACCAGGCTTATGAGAAGGGAATAGTACCAGTGGAGTCCCGCTTCTTCCATAAGGATTCCATAAGCCATCCCAAGAAAAATATAACTGCACAAAATCGGAAGTGATTTGATAAATGCGGTCTTTATAATGTCTCTCGTTTCCATAACTGCTGCCCCCTATTAACTTTTCCTACGAAATTGATATGCTAACAGTATAGCACATTAGCCTTTTAAATGTAAACCTCCGATAACAAGCACTGCCACCTTTTTAAGGCGACAGTGCTTGTCTATTTCTTTGCGGTATGGTAAAATGTTTTAAAACATTTTTAAGATGAATGGAAAGCAAGATGAAATTAAACAGAAAAACAGTTATTTTGCTGGTCATTACCATGATGTGGATGACCGTAATTTTCAGAATGTCCGCCGCGCCGGCAGCTGAATCCTCTGAGACGAGTGAAAGCGTAGGAAAAATCATCTGCGGGCTCTTCATCCCTGATTACGACGAGCTTTCCGTCGAAGAGCAGACAAATATGGCAAAGGCCATAGACCACCCTGTAAGGAAGGCTGCCCATGTGACCGAATACCTGATACTGGGAATCCTGATGGCATTATTATTCGTTTCGGCAGATAAGGCAAACAATCGCGACAGGTATTCGAAAATAAGCTTCTTTGTGAAGCCGTTTACCATCTGCGCCCTTTATGCCGCAAGCGACGAATTTCACCAGCTCTTTGTACCCGGAAGAAGCGGACAGGTTAAAGATGTACTGATAGATTCGTGCGGGATATTAATAGGGACGGTGATTATTTGGATTGTAAGTAAAACTTCTTTTCATCATATCAGTCATACGCAAGTAAATTAACTCGGAAACATCCGACTCAATTGCTTCCGAGTTAACTTTAACTATATCTTGCATGGCTGTTGTCAAAAAAATACAGGCGTCACTTGACGCCTGTCTATAGAAAGAGAGGAGTTACCATCCGGCAGGGAACCGGACAGTCAGCAAATGAAAAAAAGTATATCAAAAACGGGAAACTAACTGTTGTTCTTCAAATGAAGTATATCTTGTATCTCCTTCATTTGATAACTACAGTATATCGTTCATTTATGTACTTCGAATGACGTAAATGTTAACAAACAGTTAACTTTATACTAACCACCCTTGTCCCGAGCCAGGCACCTTCGGAGCCAGGCACGGGGTGTTACTTAATCACCATCAGAGCCAGTCCGTAGCCATAAATCAGTATATATAGCACGAGAGCTATACCATTTACGATCATGGAAAGGATTGGCATCTGGTAGAAATTATGGTCATCCATCATCATTTTCCCACTTGCCGCTACTCCGATAATCGAAACTAAGAAGGCAGCGAATCCGATAACCCCGCTTATTATAGAGCTTGTTCCATCATTACCTGTCGCTATAACAGTAAGTACAAGGAGCGTTACAAGGCAGGCAATCCCAAGAGCAAGAAAAACATAGGCATCCTTCGGGATTACACGCCTTGAAAATGATACCTTAGCCCCTGATTCCGGCTTTGGCCGGTGAAGCTTATGAGTGTATACTATCTTAGGCATTCATCCTATCCTTTACTATGCAGTTAACGCCAAATCCGGCTCCCAAAATAATCCAGAAGAGAGGCGCGAGGGCAAGGCAGGAGTCGTTTAAGAGCCCTGCGAAAATGTATCCGATTACGCCAAGATTAATGCCAAACCCAAAGGCTGTCAGACTATCTGTCAGATCTGCCTTAAAATATAATTTACCCGACTGAATCATATAAATAACGAATATGGCAAGCTCACAGATAAGAGCTAAAACGCCTTCATTTACGCCCGTCTGAAGGTACATATTGTGAGGCTTCGTGATAATAAGCGAAGCATATCCGGATGTAATCTTACCGAGGTAGTCATTCTGAGGAAATACCTCAGTATATGAATCAGCGCCACCGCCAAGAACAATGTGCTTAGCTAAAAGCGGAATCGTACGTGACCAGATATATCCACGTCCCGAAGCAAACTGAGGCGAATCAGTGAAGATCACGGACGGAGCGTTATATATTTCGTCAGGCTCGCCGATTGCTGTGATATAAGTATACTTTCCGTTTACCTTAGCGAATGTAAATACATGCTGGAGGGCGCTGGTTGACGGAGTATACATCTCTATACAGGTAAAGCTGTCTCCCGCCCTGTCAGTCATATCCTCATATGTGAATTTAACTCCACTGAGCTTATCATTATCAGGATATATAAATCCGTCATCCGAGTTCAGAGATGTATTTATAGTGCTGCCGTCCTTGGCTGTAAGAATTATCGACGGACTTTCCGATGTCTCATCAAAGGCCGCGTCAAAGCTGAATCCATTGTAGGTAATAGTTGCGCAATCCTCGGAAAACTCCACATTTTCAAGCAGATCCCCTGTGCTCTTGGTTGTTACAGCGTTCTTTACGTAGTCGATTACATTCGTATTTATCGACTTAAAATATAGACCACCCGCGACAACGAGAACAGCCACAAGTCCTACAAGCACCGGCCACCCATTTTTAAGCTGCTTTCTATAAAATACAGCTGCTATTATAATCGAAATAATAAATGAGAACACGAATGTCTTCGAGCCGCAGCCCATGGCGCAGAGAAATGTGCCTACAAACATAAGTCCCCAGTAAATCTTCTTCCATACCTGCTTAGAGCTGATAATTAAAATAGCGCAGATTGGAAGCACAAGGCTTGCGTACATACCGACATAGTTAGGGTTATAGAGTGTCAGATATACCTGATGGTTGCCGCTTCCCGAAAATGTAAAGGAGAGGCTCTGCCTTAGCTGTTCATAATTTTCAAAGCTCGCCGGTACTATAAGAGCCTTGCCGAGTGGTGACTCAAAGAAGTCATACCCTGTAATCTGGGATATACCTAGTAATGAAAGTATACAGGTTAAAATGCCGAGCGCCACCTTAAGAATCTGTACACAGTTCTCGTCTGTAACTACAAGGAATGTATAAGTCAAGACCATGCAGTAGCAAAGAATAACCCAGAGGCTCTCATGCTGCTCGTAGCCGCCGATAGCGGATAAGCCGGTACTTCTGTATGGGCTTGCTATGGTTGAAATGATCGCCAGCAAAGCGTAAATTCCAAGCGGAATCAACCATTTCTTCCCGCTCTTAAGCCTCGCTCTTCTGTCATCATCAGCGAGCAGGAAGGCAGTGACTATGGCCATGATAATACTTACGGCATACAGGAAATAGCCCTTCATAATAAGAAAGACATCAAACTTCTGTCCACCCTCAAACCAGGCCTTTCCGTTTATGCCTGAGTCGTAATATACCGCGACAACTATAAGCGGAATCACAACAATAGCAAAGAGAACCGGAATCATCTCATACTTCCCGAATATGCCAAAGGTTCCGCTGCCCTGTCTCTGACCAGTCAAAATAGCACGAGCCTGAGCCTGCGATAAAGATTGATTTTTCTTTGCCGCAGACTTGCCGGCGTTATTATTCCCCTTCATGATAATAAATTCCTCCATCATTACATAATGCAACCATTATAGCTCTTATTTGACTTATTTTCAAGACTCACTGTCAGTAACGGCCGCCGGAATTCCATTTACTTCTATCCCGCTCGTAACAGGGATAACCAGGCACATGCGTCCATCTATAAGCTTATGTTCTATAAGCTGAGTCGCCTCAGGCTTCGCCCTAATTACAATCTGTGGAGTAGCAACAGTAAACTGCTTTACGCTTGAGAGGTTGCTTACAACAATTTTGTTATCACTTCCGGCTATCTTGTCGTAGGTCTCATCAAAGCTTTCGAGTTCTTCATCACTTACACCGGATTTGGATAAGAGCTTCTTTACCTCAGGCGCAGCAAGCTCTATGGTATCTACAGGTTCCTTTGAATGCTTGTTGTCCTCCACCATTTCATTAATGTTGTCTGCCACATTTTGTAAAATGTCCATGTTGACTGTCTCACCGACTGTCTCGGTTATCAAAGTATTAAATGCGTCAGACTGCATTCCGGCAGTGAGGGGACCCGTGGTTCCAAAAATAGCGTCGGTAAAATCCGGCATAAGCTCCTCTGCCTTCTTAGAATAGTAGAGGGCCCTATGCACATTAGCAGCCCTGTCTTCAAAGGCAGGAAAGAGAAAGGCCTTGTCAGGAGCCGAAACTACCCAGTCACGGGTAAGCTCGCCAATCTTCTGCTGCTCTTCATCGTATCCGAGAGCCGGTTTAGCGAGGTTTACAGGGCATATGCAGGTTAAAATGTACTCAAAGACATTCTCAGAGCCATCATCGATTATTGTGTTATCCTTCGCCTTTCCCGGCACATCATAGCTAGCGTGAGCGGCAATTATATAGTATCTGCCCTCAAACTGATAGCTCTTAATGATGCTGTCAAAGAATTCCTCGTTTATTCCATCATCCTTTAGAGCTGAATCGCGTAGCTTTAGAAGCTTAGACGCGGGGCCTCCTATCTCGGAATCTGTCGGGAAATCAATATTTATAAGGTTTTTTCCAAGTGTTCCCGAAAGAGCCTTGTGAAAAATATCCAGATACCTCGCGAGCTCCTCCTCAGGGAGACTAAGCAGGGCCTCAGTAGTCACATAGGTCTTATTCTTCTCATCGTCCACAAGACAGGCTGAAAACCTGTCAACTGAGCAGGTTTCCTTGGTAAACGTCTTCTTTATCTCCGCTACCTCTGATTTATTCATTTATGAAATGTTCCTCCAATGTTTTTTATGACAGGCGTCACTCTCCTTTAATCAGGCTTCAAACAGAACCCGGGCACAATAAAAGAGAAGCCGGCGCACCGACTTCTCTATTTTACTTTATTTTTCAGTCATTGTAAAGGGTTGTTGAAAAATAACGGTCTCCTCCGTCAGGAAGAATTACAACTATGTTCTTTCCGGCGTTCTCAGGGCGTTCAGCAAGCTTAATGCCCGCGGCAACGGCAGCGCCTGAAGAAATGCCTACAAGGAAGCCCTCTTCTCTCGCTACTTCCCTGCCATACTCAAAGGCCTCTTCATTCGTAATCGGAATAATCTCATCATAAATCTTGGTATCAAGTGTCTCAGGAACAAATCCCGCGCCGATACCCTGAATCTTATGAGGACCCGCTTTTCCTTCAGAAAGGACAGGTGAGCTAGCCGGTTCTACAGCTACCACCTTCACATCCTTATTCTTGCTCTTTAAGTACTTGCCAACTCCGGTAAGGGTTCCGCCCGTACCGACACCGGCTACAAATATATCTACGTTCCCGTCAAGATCGTCATAAATCTCAGGGCCTGTAGTAGCCTCATGAGCAGCAGGATTAGCAGGATTGGAAAACTGGCTAGGGATAAATGAGCCCGGTGTTTCCTTCGCAAGTTCATCAGCCTTCTCAATAGCGCCCTTCATACCCTTGCTGCCATCTGTAAGAACTATCTCAGCTCCATAGGCCTTTATCATATTGCGGCGCTCAACACTCATGGTATCAGGCATCACGATTATTATCTTATATCCCTTCGCGGCCGCTACAAGAGCAAGGCCGATACCTGTATTACCACTGGTAGGCTCAATTATGGTAGCGCCCTTCTTAAGCTTGCCCGACTTCTCAGCATCCTCAATCATAGCAAGAGCAATACGGTCCTTAATGGAGCCCGCAGGATTAAAATACTCGACCTTGCCGATAATCTTGGCTTTAAGGCCCCTCTTCTCCTCGATAGCTGTAAGCTCTACGAGTGGGGTGTGACCAATAAGTTCTGTGATGTGCTTATAAACCTTTGACATACTCTGACCTCCTGTATAAATAACCTAGTAATCTTACAAACTTGCTAGGTATTATACTAGCACTCTTTGCTCTTTTTGTCAACATGATTTTTATATATATAGTGTCTGAGCAATAAAAAAAAAGCGGGACAGTCATCTGACTGTCCCGCAATTTTATCTGCGTAACGAAACGAAGGTCATGCGATCGGATCAAACACCATACTTTGTGGTGTTAACTCTTACGCCAGGGCCCATTGTGGAAGCTAAAGTAACGCTCTTAAGATATGTTCCCTTAGCAGTAGCAGGCTTAGCCTTTACGATAGCGCTCATAAGAGCATCAAAGTTCTGTGTGAGCTGCTCGTCTGTGAATGAAGCCTTACCGATCTGAACATGTACAATATTAGCCTTGTCAAGACGATATTCAATCTTACCTGCTTTAATATCCTTTACGGCGTTAGCAACGTCCATGGTAACTGTGCCGGCCTTAGGGTTAGGCATAAGTCCCTTAGGTCCGAGTACACGTCCGAGACGTCCTACAACACCCATCATATCAGGGGTAGCAACAACAACGTCAAAATCAAACCATCCCTCATTCTGAATCTTAGGGATAAGCTCCTCGCCACCAACAAAATCAGCGCCTGCAGCCTGAGCTTCATCAAGCTTTGTACCCTTAGCGAATACAAGTACACGAACCTTCTTACCTGTTCCGTTAGGAAGTACAACGGCACCACGGATCTGCTGATCGGCGTGACGTCCATCGACACCAAGTCTTAAATGAGCCTCGATAGTCTCATCAAACTTCTTATTGGCAGTTTTCTTTACAAGATCAACTGCCTCTTCAGAACTGTAGAGCTTGCCTCTTTCTACAAGCTTAGCAACGTCCTGGTATTTCTTTCCTCTTTTCATACAAACCTCCCGTGGTCGTATAGATATTTCGGCCTATATTAATAGACCTCCCACTCTTGGAGCGTTCAAACGAAGTTTGAATGCTCCTTGTTACATTTAAAGGAGCTACGGCGCATTATATTCGCTTGCTACGCAAGCGAGGCGCCTAAGCGTGGAGTAATAAGGCTTCGCCTTATCACTCCATAACTTCTACACCCATTGATCTCGCTGTACCGGCGATCATGCTCATAGCTGTCTCGATGCTGGCTGCGTTAAGATCAGGCATCTTAAGCTCAGCAATCTTTCTTACATCTTCCTTAGAAATCTTGGCAACCTTATTCTTGTTAGGAACACCGCTTGCCTTCTCAATGTTGGCTGCCTTCTTGATAAGCATAGCAGCCGGAGGAGTCTTTGTGATGAAGCTGAAGCTTCTGTCAGCGTAAACAGTGATAACTACAGGGATAATCATACCTGCCTGGTTAGCTGTACGCGCATTGAACTCCTTTGTGAACTGTACGATGTTAACACCGTGCTGTCCAAGTGCAGGTCCTACAGGAGGAGCCGGTGTAGCCTTCGCTGCAGGAATCTGTAATTTAATATAACCTTCGACTTTCTTAGCCATTTAACTTTCCTCCAAACTTGCGGTCTTGCCGCCGTCAGACTTTCTCGATGTCGGTGAAGCTAACTTCAACCGGTGTGTCACGCCCAAAAAGATCGACATTAACGGTAACAGTCTGATCTATATTATTGATCAGAGTAACCTGACCGGTACTGTTCTCGAAGTTCCCGGCTGTTATCCGGACGCTGTCGCCAACTTCAAGATCAATTTCAACTTCCTTATGAGGCTTGCCTAATTCCTCAAGCTCCTCATCCGTAAGAGGTACCGGTTTGCTTCCCGGCCCTACAAAGCCCGTAACGCCTCTGGTATTACGAACTACGTACCAGGTGTCATCATTCATGATCATCTTGACAAGTACGTATCCCGGAAGCATCTTACGCTTTATCTCACGCTTTGAGCCATCGTGGATAGTTGTGACGTCCTCTGTAGGGACCTCAACTTCAAATATCTGATCCTCGAGGTGACGATTCGCGATCGTCTTTTCAATATCTGCCTTTACCTTATTCTCATAACCGGAATAGGTGTGCGCAACATACCATTTAGCTTCTGCCATTTTACCACCCTGATCAATACTTACAGAACATTGCCAATAAGCTTCTGAAGACCAAGATCAAGAAGACTTATAATCAGGCCGAGCACTACGGTAGTCGCAATGACTGAAGTTGATTCTCTTCCGAGGTCCTTCTTTGTAGGCCAGATAATCTTCTTAAACTCTGTCTTAACTCCATCAAAGAAGCTGTTCTTTTTCTTTGTCTGCTTCTCTGCAGGAGCATTAGTCGTCTGTTCCATATAAATATCCTTTCACCACCTGCGAGGGATTACTTTGTCTCCCTGTGAAGTGTATGCTTTCTGCAGAATCTGCAGTACTTCTTGGTCTCCATCCTCTCAGGATGGTTTTTCTTATCTTTCATAAGATCGTAATTGCGCTGCTTGCACTCTGTACATGCCAGTGTTATTTTAACACGCATATTTTCACCTCCGCTTCAATTTTAAGCATAAAAAAAGACCTGTTTCATCACGCTGTTCTAGTCTACCACAAACAGAACGTGATGTCAAGTCTTTTATTTATTTTTACATTTTAGCTGCGGTAACAATGTCCACTATTCCTTCATAGAGGATGAATATGCCCATAACTCTTGTCAGCGTACCGCCTGAACCCCAAGGATTTACAAGCAGCAAGATACCAAACAGGATTGTAATAACATAAGGAACAATGCCTATCGGTCCTATTATTACGTGATATACGGACGTATTCGCAAGGTTCATGATGCCGCCTGCGATAAGGGTAAGACCGATAACAATATTAATAATATTAATAAGAGTGCTCGGTCTTGCTATAAACATGATTCCTACTACAATCGCGATAATACCGAGGAGAAGATTCAGACTCTCGATCGGATTCTTCGTCTCGCTCTTAAAGTATATTACCGCGGCCGCTATTCCGCCGACAATAGCTAAGATTCCTACGAGCGTTACCATCACAGACAATGACTTATAAGGAAACGCTATAAAAAGCACTCCCACTACAAGCATGACAATTGCCTGCAGGATTCTCTTCTTCTTCAGTTCATTTGGCGCGTAATTACTGTCACCCATTTTTACTTCCTCCTTTAAATGGAAAATGTGTTTTATTCTCTTTTTGTCTTCCTAAGCTGCCTCTCAGACTCCTTTAACAGTTTCTCGCTTTCCCACCTTGCTTCCTTGTTCTCCTTTTCTTCCTGCTTCCTTCGTTCCGCTTCCGCCTTAATTTCCTCTTCCTTGGTCATGACTTCCATAAAATCATTTTCAACCTGTGAAGGCGGCTTTGATACGACGACCGTTCCATCCGGCAGCATTGAAGCCATCTTCTTTCTTTCGCGTCGCAGGCGGACCATTTCAACAAGGCGCTCAAACCAGATTTTGATAAGAGCGGCGACAGGAACCGCAAGCACCATACCCATGAAACCGCCGATTTTATTGCCAAAAATGATAGCGATAATAACAAGCATAGGATGGATATTTATACTGCTTGAGAGAAACCTCGGGTTAATAATATTTCCGTCTATGGTCTGTATAATGAACAAGACAACTATGGACACAGCCATTTTCTTAAAATCGCCTGTAACAAGCCCAACCACTATCGATGAGCCATAACCGACAATCGGCCCCATATAGGGAATCAGGTTTCCTATACCGGTGAGGAGGCCGATAACTATGGCATATCTGATCCTGCATATCGAAAATGCTATGGATACCATTATGGTCATGAAGGCAGCATCCATAAGCTGCCCTCTGATGTATCCGGAAAAGACTCCGTCTACATCCTTAAGAAAAAGCTTTATTCCCTTTACACCCTTTTCCGGTATAAGGGTCTTTACAACGTTGCCCCAATAACGGTGCAGTCCCGGCTGATCAAGCATGAAGTAAATACCAAAGATTATTGAGAACACAGCCGTCGTGGCAATCGATGGGATATTCTGGACTGTCTTACCTATTCCGTTTCCAAGATCGAGAATAACCTTGGCAAGGGCATTTCCAATATTATCCACGGCGGTCTCAAGCTGCTTTGAATCAATGCTTAAGCCCTGCAGAGCCTGCATCAGCTGAGAATAGAAGCTTCTAAATGAGCTTGCGTAGCTCTGAATGGTTGTGACGACAGAGTCAGTGTTGAAGCTTGAAGCCTGCTTCGCGACAACCGTGAACATAAGCCATGCTATAAAGGCAAGAGCCAAGAAGATTAAAATCCAGAGAATAAATGTAGATAATCTCCTCTTGTTCTTAGGCTTATCGGAGAAATATCGGATTTTTCCGACCAATTTCTCTATCTTCAATAAGAGGGGATAAAAAAGATACGCAATCACAAAGCCGATAACTACCGGCTTCATGATTGCGGAAAACCATCCTATTCCGCGACCTATGGATATGGCGATGTCGCCCGCGTGATCGGCTATGCGGCTTAGAATGTATATTATGATGCATGTCAAGACCACATAAAACGAAAGGTCCATGTATTTTTTATTTATATGTCTCTTAGGCTTCATAGTGGTCCCCTTTAGTCAATAAGTTATTTTTTAGCGGTTTTCACAGTCTCCGCCGGCTTATCAAGCTCTTCAAGACATTTCTCGGCGCATACAAGCTTCGTGCAGAGAGCAACAACCTCCATGGCTGTCTTGAGATCTGAAAGTGGTGGGAATGAAGGAGCGATTCTTATGTTGCTGTCATGCGGATCCTTGCCACCCGGATATGTAGCTCCCGCAGGAGTAAGGACAACACCCGCCTTAGCGGCGCGGCTCACTACCTTCTTAGCGCAGCCATCCATAACATCATAAGAGATAAAGTATCCTCCCTTTGGCTTGGTCCATGAAGCGATGCCAAGACCGGTGAGATTCCTATCAAGGATATCCTCAACAGCCTCGAACTTAGGGCGGAGAATATCAGCGTGCTTTCTCATATGCTCTACCATCCCGTGGATGTCGCCAAAGAACCTGACGTGACGGAGCTGATTTACCTTGTCATGGCCGATGGTCTGAATCTTAAGCTGCTGCTTGATGTCCTCAAGGTTGTTAAGGCTCGTCGCAAGAGCGGCTATACCTGAGCCCGGGAATGAGATCTTACTGGTGCTCGCGAATTTATAGACAAGGTCGGGATTTCCGGCTCTCTTACATTCGGCAAGTATCTCAAGTAAATGATCCTGATCATGATCATATAGATGGTGCATGCCATAGGCATTATCCCAGTAAATACGGAAATCCTTCGCGGCCGGCTTAAGTCTTGCGAAACGTCTGACTGTCTCATCCGAATAAGAATTGCCGGTAGGGTTTGAATACTTAGGAACGCACCATATACCCTTTATCGACTCATCGTGGCTTACCAGGTCCTCAACCATATCCATATCAGGACCGGTCGGAGTCATAGGCACACAAATATTTTCTATTCCAAAATACTGGGTTATGGCGAAATGCCTGTCATATCCCGGAACAACACAAATCCATTTCACCTTATCAAGCTTGCACCATGGAGTGGATCCCATAACACCGTGTGAATATGAACGGGAAACGGTATCATACATGATATTTAAGCTTGAATTTCCATAGATGATAATGTGATCATACGGGACTTCCATCATATCGCCGATGAGCTCCATAGCCTCAGGGATTCCGGCAAGAACACCGTAGTTACGGCAGTCTGTACCGTCCTCGCAACGCAGGTCGGAGTTGCTTGAAAGCACATCCATCATGCCCATGGAGAGGTCAAGCTGCTCTGTACAAGGCTTTCCGCGGCTCATATTAAGTTCAAGTCCCCTGTCCTGAACCTTCTTGTACTCGACCTTGTACTGCTCTACAAGCTTTGTAAGCTCTTCCTTGGTCATCTCTTTAAATGGTTTTACTGCTGGCATTGCTGCTCCTCCTTTTTGTATACAATCTGTCACAACGGATTGTACCACTTTAAGAGATATATTTCAAGAACGAATTATCGAAGTTGTGATTCAATCTTCGCAAAGCACCGCTTACGCGGCACTTCAGCCTTTGTAGAGCATATGTTTTAAATGTTCCGTCAGAATTGTGATTCCTGTCGTATTCTCACCGCCGCGAGGTATTATTATATCCGCGTATTTTTTTGACGGCTCCACAAACTGCTCATGCATAGGCTTTACAGTCTCCTGGTACTGGTGAAGGACAGACTTTACATTTCTGCCTCGCTCAGCCGTGTCACGCTCGATGCGGCGGATCAGTCTCTCATCGGCATCGGTGTCCACAAAAACCTTAATATCCATAAGGTCACGAAGCTCCTTATTTTCAAGGATAAGAATACCCTCTACGATTATAACCTTCTTAGGCTTTACATGGATGGTCTGGTCAGACCGGTTATGAACTGTATAATCATAGACCGGAATATCAATCTCTTCGCCATTTATAAGCTTCTTCACATCAGCAATCATCCTCTCGGTATCAAATGAAGCCGGATGGTCATAATTAAGTCTTGAACGTTCCTCGTATGACAGGTCATCGTGGGCCTTATAATACGAATCGTGGCTGATTACAAGTATATCATCGCCAAATGATTCCTTGATGCGGTTTACAATTGTTGTCTTTCCGGAAGCGGAACCTCCGGCGATTCCTACTATTGTCGGTCTGTTCTTTTCACTGCTCATTATTTATTAATCTCCGTTTTCATTTCTGTACTGCACCGGCGTCACACCGAATTCCTGCTTGAAGAGACGGTTGAAATGTTCCGTATTCTGATATCCCACGGCATCAGCTATTTTTTCTATCTTCATGTTAGAATTCTTAAGCATAGACTTAGCCTTCTTCATGCGTATCTTGCGCACATTTTCACCAAACGTGAGTCCCGACTGATTCTTGATATAGCGGGAAATGTATGGCTTAGAGAGGAACATTTTCTCTGAAAGCTCATCTAACGTTATAGTCGCGTAATTTTCCTGGATATAATTCATCATCTCGGTAAGCCTGGCATCCTTCTCAGCCGTACCCGCTATTTCAGGAATCTGGTTCACAGCGGATACTAGAGCCGCGATACTTGCCTTTATGATATCGTCATCGACACCGACTCCCCAGAACCTGCGCCCCTGAGCCGTAATTCCGACAAAGGTCTCCGCCTTCGAGGTAGATCCCTGTGTAAGGGCATGCTCCTCATAGGTGGAGAGCTCGTAGCTTATGTTAAAATACTGCTTAATTGCGTTATTTACTGAGTCGAGACGGCCGTTTCCGTTTGCCTTGACCTCAGTCCTCGCACTGTTGTGGTTGATAGTAACTGTAGCAAGAATGCCATCTGTCTGCTTAAAATGAGCCTCAGGAATAGAGAATACATCCTCGCGGCTTGTATATCTGTCCTTAAATATCTGCAAGAGTCTCGCAGGGGAAAGCTCGGCGTGTTCATGGTCTGAAACTTCCTTTACGGTGTAGCTGAAATCAGCCTGCATAACCTTAGGAATCTCAATTCCGTAATTTGTCTTAAGGATAAAGCTTACGCCACCCTTACCTGACTGGCTGTTAATCCTTATTACATCACCCTCATACGAACGGCCGATATCCTTAGGGTCAATAGGAAGGTAAGGAACGGTCCATTTGCCATCCTTGTGCTCTTCTCTGTAAGAAAATCCCTTCGCGATGGCATCCTGGTGAGATCCCGAAAACGCTGTGAATACGAGGTCGCCTGCGTATGGCTCGCGAGGTGGCACGTTCATACCTGTGAGCGCCTCATACTTCGCCCTGATCTTAGGAATATCAGTAAAATCAAGGTTCGGCTCTACACCATGAGAATACATATTGAGCGCTACAGTAATTATATCAACATTTCCGGTACGCTCACCATTTCCAAAAAGAGTTCCCTCAACCCTGTCAGCTCCGGCAAGGATTCCAAGCTCAGTAAGAGCTACGCCGGTTCCCCTGTCATTATGTGGGTGAATCGAAAGGGTAACGCCGTCACGATACTTCATGTTCTTATCCATGAACTCCACTTGAGTAGCCCACACATGAGGAAGCGAAAGCTCAACGGTCGCAGGGAGGTTAATTATAGCCTTGTTAGCCTTAGTCGGCTTCCATACGTCAAGAACCGCATTGCAGACCTCAAGAGCGTATTCAGGCTCAGTTCCGGTAAAGCTCTCCGGTGAATACTCAAAGGCGAAATTACCGGAGGTTTTATCAGCGAGCTCCTTAAGGAGCTTTGCGCCATCTATCGCAAGCTGCTTAATCTCAGGCTTTTCCTTCTTGAATACCTGCTCGCGCTGGGCGACGGATGTAGAGTTATAGAGATGAATTACCGCCCTCGGCGCTCCCTTGACTGCCTCAAAGGTCCTCTTAATGATATGCTCTCTCGCCTGTGTCAGTACCTGTACCGTCACGTCATCAGGAATCATGTTCTTCTCTATGAGAGTCCTCATGAATTCGTACTCTGTATCAGAGGCAGCAGGAAAGCCAACCTCTATCTCCTTGAAGCCTATTTTCACAAGCATGTCAAAAAATTCCAGTTTCTGGTCAAGGCTCATGGGCTCTATAAGCGCCTGGTTGCCGTCACGAAGGTCTACGGAGCACCATACAGGCGGCTTCGTGATGTACTCCTTCTTAACCCAGTCAAAGGTCGGATTCAGTGGCATGAAATAATTTCTCTGATACTTCTCTGCGTTTTTCATGGTTAATTTCTCCCTTTAAAAATGTAGCAATATTTCCCCGCTTTTTTTGATGTTTTTTGTTATAGTTATTGTACCACACTTTCCACGAAATGCAACATTAAAAATATAACTTTTTTCTTGATGTTTTTTGTCCTAATGCTGAAATTTCCTAAACTATGCTTGATAAATGTTCCGATTTAGTAGATAATAGTACTTGTAAACTTAGAAATTCCATTAAGAGAGTGTGATTGAATGCAATCTGTAATTAAAAAAATTTTTTCCTACTGCGTATTTGCCGACCTGCCCAGCGATACCTATAAGACCTACAGGGATGAAGCAAGAACCCATAACATAGAATGTATAAAGGCCTTTGGCTATGTGTCTATGCTCACGGGCATTATCCTGCTCTTTCTTCATACATTTATAAGCACCATTAAGCTCGACACCGTTCCCTACATAATCCTCGCGGCGGTAGGCACTCTTATGACAATCACCGCCTCTATTATTCTGCCAAAATACCCAAGGGCTGTATTTCCGGCCCTTTATATTTCTTATTACGTTCTCATTTTCTTCTGCGCCGGACTTGGCCTTAAAAATGAGACAATTCCCGGGACCATGATCTGCCTGATTCTTATAACGGTTCCATGCATGATGATGGACGTTCCCTGGAAATTATCGACCTTATCCTTAGGCGCAAGCACAGCATATATCATCTGTTCTTATTTTATCAAGGATCATGGAGCATTTGTATATGACCTTTCAAATATTCTCGCCACGCTGCTTATAAACCTGTATTTTATTCCTCATATTCAGAAATACAAATATTCTGAGCTCATCACCGAAGAGGAGCTGAGGCGAGAAAGGAATACGGACAGCCTCACTCATATTAACAACAAGAGCAGCTCTGAAAAATTAATAACAGAATACCTCTCAAAGCCTGATTCCTTACAGGCAGCCTTTATGATGATAGATATCGATAACTTCAAATCCATAAACGATACCTACGGTCATGCGGTCGGTGACCAGGCTCTTACAGCGATTTCCGAAGTCATAGCCGACTGCTGCCGTAAGACCGACATCTACGGACGCTTTGGCGGAGATGAATTCATCATACTCCTGCCCGGTGTTGAAAACACAATGGCGGCCCAAAAGAAGGCCGCCGAGCTGGTAGAATCTGTCCGTAAAAAATTCATAGTTCCTTTTGACAATGAAGGTGAAATGATCAGCCTCACCGTGAGCGTGGGCATATCAATGTTCCCGACAGACGGTCATACTGCCGAGGAACTCTTAATAGCCGCCGATAAGGCGCTCTATAAGGTGAAGAACAAGGGAAAGAACGGCTACTCCATGTTCTAGCTGCGTCATATACCCTTGAAGCTGAATTCTATATCAAGCGGTTTAGTGTTATCTATCAGGTACTCCGGATGCACCAGGGCTCCCCAGGTATCGTCACCGCCGATTCCCATCTGAATGCCTACTCTGATATAGGTAAAATGAGGAAGCGGAAGTTCTGTCGGATGTGCCGCGTTCTCAAGCTCCTGTGGCGCGTATGGGAGGGCAGAGAACTGAAGTCCGTCCGTTGTGAATTCTATCCCGCGGCCGCGATCGTCGGTTATCTTTGCCCATCTCAAATCCATATGGTTGCCGCACTCCTGTGGGCGAAGATACTTAGCCATACTTTCTTCCGCCGTGGTATGATAGATTCCAAGCTTCGCATGGTCACGGTCAGGATAAGTCTCATCAGGTCCCTTCCCATAGAATTCGACCCTGTCAAAGCCCTTATCCATCTTGAACATCATTGAATACTCAGGGATTTCACCTACCTCATTGCTCGCGTCAAGATGCATCTTTACATGAACCTCTCCGTCAGCGTAAGTATCATAAACAACAAGGCAATCTTTAGCCGGCCTTACAGGTAAGTGGTATGTAAATTTCACGCTTACATGGTCATCATATTCCTTGATTTCATACGGAGTCCCACCATATCCATGTCCTGTCTTATGACTTGCGTAGAGACTGGCTGCCTTCCACTGGCCCATTCTGAATGGCATGAGGTTCGCAACGTCATTATCCGTAGGGCAACGCCAGAAATTAGGCTTAGGAATAGATTTAAATAATTCCTTGCCTGCGTATTTATATGATACGAGACCACCCGCCAGTGTGGAATATAAGGCTTCAAAATCAGGTCCCGAAATTCCAAGGTTATTTGGGCCATGCACTACGTGAAGTTTTCCCTTCACGTGGGCACGAGGAGTGAATTCGGTAAGGACTGTCTGTTCCCAGGCAATCTCATGTCCCGCTTTCGCGAATGCCGTATCATTCTTTAATCTGAATGAAGCTGTAAGTATATGTTCCGCCTTATTCTCAGGTATTGTAAGCGGTAATTTTATACTGCCTGACGTCAACGGTTTTATATCTGTTTCAATATTAATTTCTCTAATCACATGGCCATTTTCCATGAGGGAAATTACGCAGTCAAATTCAGACGTGGAAGTAAATAAATAAGTATTGTTAACGGTCATTGTAAGACCGTCAAAGCTTATTTTAAGGCTCTCATATACATGCTTTACTTCCTGCATCTTAGGCGAAGGGTCGCGGTCCTTACCGTATACGATACCATTTCCGCTGAAATTATAATCGCACGGCCTGTCATCGAAATCACCGCCATAGCCTTCATATTCATTACCATAGCAATCCTTTGTGGTTATTGACTGGTCTATATAATCCCAGATAAATCCGCCCTGGAAAAGTGGTTCGGTAAGCGTTAAATCTGTGTAATCGCTAATTGAGCCGCATGAATTTCCCATAGCGTGAGAATATTCGCAGTTAATATAAGGTTTGTCACGATGCTCCTTTAAATATTCCTTTATCTCAACGACCTTAGCGTACATGGTACTCTCGATATCGCTGCTTCCCGGATATCTCCTGTCGTTAAATATACCCTCGTAGTGGACAGGTCTTGTACTGTCAAGTTCATGGAATAGATCATGTTCAGCCTGCAGATTGCTACCGCCGAAGGATTCATTCCCGAGTGACCAGATAAGGACACAGACGTGATTCTTGTCACGTTCAAACATAGACCTCGCCCTGTCAAAAATCATATTTTTATATTCGGGCCTGTCACCCGGAACAGCGTAAGCCTGTGGTCTGATTCCCCTTAAAATAGGCTCGAAGGTTCCATGAGTCTCGAGGTTCGTCTCATCTATAACATATAAACCTAATTCATCGCAGAGCCTGTAAAATTCACTTCTGTTAGGGTAATGGCTCGTGCGGACAGCATTTATATTATTCTGTTTCATGGTAATGAGGTCTTTTTTAATTATTTCCTCATTAATTACACGACCCGACTCAGAACAGAATTCATGCCTGTTTACACCATGAAAAACAATACGCTTTCCATTTAATTTAAGGATAGAATTATCTATTACAAATTTCCTAAATCCTACCTTCTCGAAAATTCTCTCCTTGAATTTATTATTATCGTCATAGACGGTAACAGTAAGGTCATAGAGTGTCGGCTTTTCAGCGCTCCAGAGCGATACATTTTCTACCGGAATATGAATTTCACTTTCATCTGATAGTACGCTTTCTTTATCAACAATATTATCTCCATGAAGCGATAATTTTATTGACAATTTTCCCTTTGATGTACCCTTTAAATTAAGGACAAAATCCGCATTCTTGTAATATTCATCAAGATCGGTAATTATCCGCATATCCCTTACATGTACATCCGGAGTACTGTAAAGATATACGTCCCTGAAGATTCCCGAAAATCTGAAGAAGTCCTGATCCTCGCACCAGCTTCCAGATGTAAATCTGAATACCTGGACCGCCAACTTATTTTCTCCATTTGTAATAAAAGGAGTCAGGTCAAATTCCGAAGGAGTAAATGAATCCTCGGAATAGCCTACGTATTCTCCATTTAACCAGAGAGCAAAACCACTTTCAACACCCTGGAAAGATATATATATATTCCTCCCCTTCCAGTTTTCCGGCACAGTAAAATATCTTACGTAGCTTCCCGTCGGATTAAAATTTACAGGAATTTCTCCCGGAATTATTTCCTCGTGTCCATCCCACGGATACTCGGTATTTACATACTGAGGATGTCCATAGCCTTCCATCTGGATGTGGGCCGGCACCCTTATTTCGTCCCACCCGTTCACGTCATAATCCGGCTTTTCAAAGCCCTCCGGAAGATTATTTAAATCATGAGAATATCTGAATTTCCACACGCCGTTTAAAAGCATGCGGCAGTCAGGATAATCCTTTTCCGATTCATTTTCACAGGTATGAAAAATATGATCGGAATGCGCTGCCAAACGATTCTCGCAAAATTTCTCCGGATCAGGTATTATTGAATAATCAAATTTACCCATAAGTTAAGCCCTTTTCCTTCCCCAAAAAGAATTAAGAAAAACTAAAAATCCCAGCCCTTCTTAATATTAATATGGTAATTTTTCATTCCACTGTCAGCCGAATGCTTCCACTGAAGCGGACTTTTTCCTGTAAGGCGTTTAAAGTTCCTGTTGAAGCTGCTCGTGGTCTCAAAGCCCGATTGCTTCCCGACTTCATCCATGCTTAGGTCCTTCTTATAGAGCAGCTCGCAGGCCTTATCCACACGCACCATATTCAAATAGTCGAGAGGCCTGATATTAGTGCTCTGCTCAAATGTACGTCTGAAATGGCTCTCAGAGAGACCACATTCCTTAGCGATATCGGAGACCTTCACGTTCTCGGCGAAATGAGTCTCGATGTACTTTATGGCGACGGCGACATAATTGCTCATGCGCTCATTTTTAATAAGCGTATCATTTTCGCGGGCAAGCCTGATAAGGTCTACCGTAAAGGCCCGCAGGAATCCTGCCAGCGCCTCCGATGAATACCTGTCCTTTGCCTTACACTCATTTATCATAAGGGTAATCAGCTCAGCCATGTCTGCATTTTCGTCCACTTTTAAGAGAAATCCGCTCTTATTTACAGTGGAGAGGGTATCCTTGATATTTAGCTTCGAGGTTCCCATTTCCGTCTTAAGGAAGCTTTCAATATCAACGAACATGTACTCCCAGAAGCTCACATTGCCATCCGGATTTTCCGTTGTGTGTGGGATATTGGCAGGAATTATGGTAAACATGCCTTTCACGTAATCGTAGGTCTTATCCTTGATTACAAGCTTACCATATCCCTCATTACAATACCCCACTTCAAGGTAATTGTGGAAGTGGAGTTTGTTTATCTCGCCTGTACCGTAGGCCATCCTCCAGCCTTCACCGTATTTAGGTAAAATGTACTGCCCCGTGGGCATTTCGTAGTATCTGTATTCTATTTCCTGTTTCATATATCTCCGGTAACTGTTTTTCCATACTGGTATATCTCATCAGAAGGCAGGTCAATATAATCATTCCAATACACACAGGTCCTACTTTCATCTAAGTGTACGTTATCAAATAAGCCATAGATACTCTTCAGATCTGAATATCCCGGTAAAGAATTGATATCTTCCGTCATATCATACATAACACTTCTGCCGTCATCAAATTCCACCATCAGCGTAAAGTTTTTTTCCGGAACAACTTTCTTTATCCTGTAAATCATATGTGCACTCCTTCTATGTGGATTACTTAAGAGGAGGAAGTTTATATATCTGCTGTTCGTCCCACATTTTTTGCAGTTCACCGCTATGATCCTTAAGCCACTCTATGACAAGATCTTGCGCTCTTTTAGGTAAATCTCCCTCAATCATCTCGAACGCGGTAATTGTCATAGTATCAGCCTCCCTCATTCATCGTCAATTTCAGTTTTTTCGCTTTCGTCATACAGCTCACCATTGAAATCGCTACATATCTGCCTTAGAGCTTCTTGAGCGGCTTCTGATCGTTCTACAACCGCTTGTTTCTTAGCTTTGTGTTTCTGAACAAGATGCTTGATACCTTCGTATGCACCTATTGCAGCAACGATTACAACAGTTGCAACACCAGCACCCTCAATCATACCGTGTTCATGACCTTCCTGATAGCCTTCATTATGAATATCATCAATGAAGTTGTCTACACCACCGTGTTCGCTTGCTGTCTTGGTCAAATATGCGTAATTGCCTTTTTCATTTGCATCCTACGCCATAAACCATTTCTCCTTTCAGTTAATCAATATAATTAAACAGCCTGTCAGCCGTATCTGGACCTTTACCGTTCTTCTGCATCGCTTGTCTGCTGCCGATGAACGAATTGGCAGAAGTGCGTACTGCAAAGACCTTATACCCCTGCAACAGATCAACCGCATCATTCTGTATTACGTTAGAAACAATAACGATCTCTATGGCAGGATTCTTTTGTTTCAGTTTGACTATCATATCAAGAACAGATTTCCCTGTATTGATTACGCTGTCAACAATTACCGCAAGTCCTTGCTGTATATCGGGGAGCGCATCGGTTTTAGGATTGTAACTGTAAAATGTACCGCCAAAGCCTGTGTATACACCGTCACCGAAGAAGCGTCCGCCACGTTCAAGTACGACAACAGCGGCATTGATATTGGGGATAAAACCTCGCATGACCTCACCGAGTTTCTTGCCAAGCCTTATGTGTGCATCCGCAAGCCTTGCACCGTTTACACCTGAATCAGACTTGCAGATTGCAATATCATCTGCTATACCGCCGTCGTTATCAGCGAGTATGTACGGGGATCTATCATAGACCAAACTTATTCCCGACAAATCCGAATCCCTCAGAGAACGGCTAAGATATTTGCCGATATACAGGTAGCCCTTGTCTGCCTGTTTCAGCATAAAGTAATCATTCCTGCCGTCACCGTATGCTGTGACAGTATAACCTTTTTCTTGCAGAAGTTTAACTACAAAGAACTTAGTGTCTGCCGAGATAAGCGTATCAGCGATCACATTCTTTAACGTAAACTGTTCGGAAAGCTGTTTCCAAAGCATCTTGATACCTGATGAAAGTATTACATAGTTTTTATCAGCAACCATACCGAAGATAGTTCCGTTGAGGTCTACTGTACTAAGTTTTTCGGTATCATAGCTTAGATTTTCAACCTCTTTAGTGAACTGAAATGCCTGATACCCCGTATAGAAATTGCCATCAAAAACATTGGTAACGTGACCGCCTGTGCAAATCCTGAACGAGTCCTGTTCTATAATGGTCTTGTCACCGTCGCATATATGAATATCGCATAGCTGCGGATAAAAATGCATGATCTGATCGGCTATGTCCTCAGCAAGTCCGAATGAACTGAACCCGTTCTCAATACTGTCAATGAAAGCCTGCAACTCCTCAGCAGTAATATCTTTCACTACATAGAAGTCCTTGTTACGCTTATGAGATTCTGTTCTCAGGCTTTCGATCTCAAAACTCTGCCACTTGCGGATTCGCTCAACAGAAAGCTCTGCAAATCTTCTGTTTTTATCAGAACTTTTCAGCCGCTCACTGATAATTTCAGGCTCGCAGTATAGATATATGAAAACATCGTATAGCTCTCCGTCAGCATCGGTAAAAGCCACATCATCAAGGAATGAATAGTGACCGTCCGAGATAAAGCTGTCAGTTCTTGCTTTGAGCTGTTCGGCATATCTGATACGAAGAGCATTTTTTTCAGCATCGGGAAGAGCCGAAAATCTTCCCGATGCCATTTTGTTAAGTTCTGTGCTGCCATGTATCACAGGGATAGTAAGCCCTTCAAATATCGTTGTCTTGCCTGCACAGGGCAGACCGTAGAGTGCAAACCGCATTTGTTATCACTTCCTTATAAGTCTGCTGATACTGATGAAAGCGACATTTACAAGTGTTACGCCAACTGCGGCAGCGACCATACTTCCGTATTTACGGATTATCTTATTCTTATTATCAGGTTTACTTTCAACGTTCTTATCTTGCTCTTTAATTTCTTCCTGAACAATCTCAGGCTCATTATCAGCTTCTTCTGCCGCTTCGAGTTTTGCCATAAGTATTGCAAAGTCTCTTTTAAACTCAGTCATATCAATTGACATCTTGTATTCTTCCGGACATTTGACCTCAGTTACAGCTTCCGTCATGGTGCAGATGTCCTCATAGGAATACCACTGATTGCTTGTAAACCTTTCAATGAAAGAAGGGAGATAGTTGCTGGGGCATACCTTGATATAGTGATATTTGCATTCAACGTCAAGGCGAGGATTCGTGAAAGTTACGATCTTGAAGATTTTCAGATAATCCATTCCAGCACGTTCAAGTGCCTTGCGGAGTAGAGCTTCACGCTCGTCCATCTTATCAGCGATATTACAGTCATGGTGCATCGAGTTACCTATTCTGTAAAACTCGTCGTTCTCATCAATAAAGATGTTCTTTTTGCTGTTCTTGATCTCGATGATGAATATAGCATGATTGGTGAACACGATAGCATCGATCTCTGTTCTTCTGCCGTCGAACTCAAGTTCAACATTGTGAAGCACACTATTCTGACAGCTGAGGTTATCTAATGCTCTGAACACCTTCTGTTCTCCCGCATTGCCTGAAAACTCAGCACTGATGTTATTGCAGACCACCTTGCTACCTTTTACGAACCTTGCGAGTTCATCATCGGCTACATGACCACGCTCATCGTTCATCTTGCGGAGATGCCTTTCAACGTCCCAAAGCCGAAGATCACCGTTTTCAGCGTGTTCAGCGTTGAAGGTCAGATCAATCAGCTCTTTTTGGAGTTTAAGCAGCTCAGGCAGGAACTCACTTTTGGTACAGGTGTCCTTAGAAAAAGCGGTTATCTGGGAAATGATCTCGTTTACTCTCTTTTCATTCATCATTTCAAATTCCTCCCTCTTAGGTTGAAAACGAGTGTTTTTTCTTCTGTATACATTATAATACATATCAGGAAACAGTTATTAAAACCGATTCCATGACCTACAGCCCTTGCGATTCTCTGAAACAAGTGTTTCGGTCGAATTCAGGAATTTCGGGTTTTATACGTTCAATAGGCGTATCTGCTTTTGCTATCGGCGGCAAATCCACGCAGTTACCGCATAAATAGACATTTCCATTAGCATAGAAGATGTTGTTTATTCCTGCTCCGCACATACCTCCGTACATCGTGCAGTCATATTTGCCTATACGAACATTTACTCTGCTCTTAGCTTTATCAAGGAAACTGTGAAACTCGTCTAAGGTTATACCGCCCTTGCCTATCATTCGGGAGAATGTTATCCTGCTGCCGAACTGCTCAAAGAAGGCGATAGTGTCCTCAGCCTTTTCGAGCGCATCTCTGCCAACAGTACAATTCATTGAGGGATAGCTGCCGTTTACAGAATGATACAGCTTAATAGCCTTCATGACCCCCGAATGAGTATTGCACCTTAGTCTGTTATGTATCTCAGATATGCCGTCTATCGAGAAACCCACATTGACCTTGTGTTTCTTGAAAAAGTCGAGTATTTCTTCATTGACAAGTGTTCCATTTGTTATGGTATAGGCAGCGATCCTGCCCGACAGAAGGTAGTCGCTGATATACTCAATGTATCCTTTCAGTGATACATAATCGAGCAGAGGCTCGCCGTTGCCTACAAAGCCGAGTTTGAATACCTCAATATCGTACTTGTCTATGTGTTGCTTGATATTGTCAAGTATCGTATAAACGTTCATTTCTGATTCTGTAAGGTATTCCGCCTTTTCAGTGGTGTGAAAGTGGCAGTAGGTGCAGTGTAGGTTACAACGGTTGTTGATGCTGATGCAGGCACGATCAATCATTCTGTTCCATTTCCTTTCTCAGCTCATCGCCTAATTTCCACCAATCGTTTGCTGTTCTATTTTGTCTGTCACGGATCAAAGTATCCACCCTGTCTAAGGTCAAAAGGTAGCGATAGATTGATTCAACATAATCGACCTTTTTACCTTCTTTAATCCTGTTATATCTTTGAACGGCACATTTTATTAGTGCTGTGTATCCATTACTGTCTTGCTGATTTAAGGAAATGTCAGGAAGACTGCACAACTTTTCAACGAATTTTTTATTAGCGTGCCAACAAGCGATCATTAGTGGCGTATTACCTTCATTGATGTTCTGCATTTTCAAATGGCTGGGTGTAGTTTCATCAACAGAGCCTTTGTTATAATCAGCTCCCATTTCAAGTAACAAATTGAACAATTTGAAGTTACCCTTTTGAACGCAATGTGCAAGCGGTGTCAAGCAATATCTGCTATTATCGGTTTTATCAAGGTCAGCTCCATTTTCAATCAAAAATTTGAGCTTGCGATATTGCTTTGTGTCCGAAACATAATAACCGTCCCTTTCAGCACACTTATCTTCATCATTACATCTGATGCAACTTATGAGCAAAGTCATACCATCAGGCAGATACATATTTAAATCGAGATCGGACATCATCTTCTGAAAAGCATCAAGATGTTCATATTCTTCATCAAGTGCAAGAAAAGACGCATAATTGGTATTGTTAGAGCGTTTGGCTATATAATCCTTTAAGAGTATGCTGTTATCATACGAGAGTGACATACCGATGTCATCATGAATAAGATAGATGACCTTATTGAGCTTTCTGTTTAACTGTTCAGCCAGTTCGATGATTTTAGCATCATTTTTGTCCTGCTTGAAATGACTGCTTCTCTCAAATAACATTCTCTCACGAAAACGGGTGCGATACTCATCAATCGTCATCATTACCTGCCAAGCAATCTTTTTGTTTCTGCCCTTATCCTTCTGATAGTCAAGTTCATTCAATACGGTATCAGGAATGATAACCTGATCAAAATCTTCCAAGAGCATTGTTAGCAGCCTCTTGTTTTTCAGAAGTGCCGATGTGTCCGGAATAACAGCGGAAACGCATTTTTCAAGTTCGCTGATGTCAATGTCAAAAATGTCAGCAAATTCCTGAATTCGTTCCTGTGTGGGCGTCAGCTTTCCTGTTTCATATTTGGCATACACAGAACGGTCAATATGAAGCTCCTTCGCTACATCTCCCTGAGTCATACCTCGGCTCAGACGGATCTCCTTCATTTTTTTACTGATGATAACATTCTTACCATCTTTAAGAAATTCATTTCTAAAATCTTTGTTACCAGACATATACTAACCTCCTTGATAATATAGGGCGGACACCCTGTTCACGGCATCCGCCCTATGCCGTCTTACTGTTTGTTTTCGAGTTTCTTCTGGCTTGCAAGTCCCAGCAGGATCACAATGAAATCATCTACCGGACCGGGGACAAAGTCAATGGGGGAAATAACATAGATGACTACCAAGATGATCAGCATACCCTTCATTACATCATTCATAATAATACCTCCTCTGGTATTCACACAGTTCGTAACAGCTCCTTGCTGCCTCTCCTGTTGTATTTAGTATAGCACAAAGTAAAATGTGCGTCAATAGATAATGCACACTATGCACACATTGAGCATTGATTTGCACAAACAAAATGCACACCTCAAGACACTTATGCACAAGCTCTATGCACATTTTATATCGTCTATGCACATTTTATGTGGTCATACTATTATATAAAGGGCTATGCCTTCCGTACACGGTCACGGAGGACATAGCCCTTTCCTTATGCTATGATTATATTAGTCCTGAATCTCCTGCATCATAGTTGCACCGTCCTTGAAGCCAACCTTGTAAGCAGCTCTCATCTCAGCGGCGGCGGTATCGCTCACGCAGTCCAGTATCTTGTGAAACACATCAATCTGCTCCTCACTCAGCGAATCTTCAAACGGTATGCAGAGCTTGTTGAACTCCTCAGAGAACTCAGCGGAGTGGATTTCACCCTGTCTGTAATTATACATCGCATCGATCATTTGTATCTGTCCTTTCGGTTTTATTGTTGTAAAACCAACCGCCCAAACTTTACCAAATAATCGTTGTTAAGGTGTTGCCTACGGTACCGCTATGACCACCATCACAGCGGAATCTGCTATCTTACGCCTGCGCAGCTCTTTGAAGGCAATGGATGGGACATCCTTGATAAAAGACATAAGCTTTATGAAGAAG
>Ga0256404_1003948_pt1 | contig 29023 bp, 25 predicted proteins | sample RumenRJG_01DNA_FD_185990 | JGI IMG/M metagenome (GOLD analysis project Ga0256404, IMG submission 185990) | Bovine rumen microbial communities from Lethbridge, Alberta, Canada - RJG_01 | ecosystem: Host-associated > Mammals > Digestive system > Stomach > Rumen | place: Canada: Alberta | collected...
ACAGAAGTGCTTCGAGCTATGCAATGATATAAAGAACCGAACTAATGGAAGCGTGAAATTTAGGAAATGAACTTTAGGGAGTTCAGCCATCTGAAGATATTCGATTATTCTTGCTTCATCGTCAAAATAGTTCATAGTTGTTCTCTGATTAGTCTAATTTATTATGTTAAGAATAGACTAATATGTTTTTCTTGTAGCAATAGTATAATACCACTAAGCAACATAACTACCCCCCCGCTAGCGCAAGCAACTCTAAAAACAAGACAGTGATCTAAATTTTCTTGAACCGAATTCTTCATGCTTCTGCATTCATAACCGTTTTCTCCAATTCTCTCATGTATTTTCATGACATCTGTAATTGTATCTGCAACCAGTACAGCGCCTGTATAACGCATGCTTTCCAGTTCGGACGATGTCAGAGTTTTTTCTTGTCCCGGCCATATATCATATGGATAATACGTTCCAAGAATCCACATCAAATAATCAATATCCATGAAAAGTGTGGTGCCGTCAGATATAGGGACAGGGAAATCTTTTATTGATGGCATCCACCTCATCGTAATCGAGAAAGGCTCCTCATAGCCCGGAAACGACATTTCTGCGGACATCCCTTCAGTTGCAGTTTCTGATCTCTCAAGACTTTTCGCTCCTTCCCCATCTATAAAACAATTTCCCCATATCGGAACACTGTCAGATCTCCCGGTTCCTATATACTGAGCTAACCACTCTCCAGATACAGCTGTCAGGGTTATTTTCTGCTCTGATTCTCCACAAGAAATAATCACCGGAAAAGAATAGACAGGAGATGTCATAACAGTTTCTCCAAGATCCGCAAACTTGCGGATCTGTTTTTGCGTAAGATAAGACTTTTCATTTTCACCTACACAGGACACTACTATGTTCAATTCGTCCCAGTCTGCACTTTTTCCGATCTCTTTGTATACAAAATACGGTTTTGCCAGCACTGACACAAGGAACCCGGTCACTCCGACAAACATCATAAGAAAAGCGACTGCCTTCTCTTTCGTTATCACAGTCACTTTTCTCCAGATCCATATCCGCTCTCTAATACCTATTTTTTTCTTCATCAGTCTTTCATAAAGGAATCTTTATTCTTTCTTATGTAGAGATATGCTGCAATGGACGCTGCCAATATACCGGATACAGTTCCGATGATCACTCCTGTATAGCTTTTCTTCTCTTCCGGCACCGGAATCACATAATTGGATTCGGGTATCTGAGCCACGGAGTAATCCAGCGAACCGTTCTGCTCGTATCGGTTCCCGTCACTATCTTCATACCGCACTTTGATTAGTATCTTCGTCTTTCCCAGTGACAGTCCTGTAAGAGATGCAGCAGCGTTTCCCTGTGTCCCTGCTGCGATATCTCCAACGTACACCTCTTTTGATCCAAATGCGCCATCCTCACTGTAGAATTCGGCGAACACATTCTTCGCATCTGTCTGTCCCGTGTTGTAGATACCTGCACTGAGTTTTACCGTTTCACCGAGATAGACCTCTTTGGCTGGAATCGCATCAATGGCGGATACTGTTACCACAGGCTTCGCAAACACCTGAAATGAAACTGTCTCAGTCATCAGACCGTCTGTTCCATCGCTGTAACCATACGTTACTTTCACCTCGCAATAATATGTCCCTGAAGCGAGTCCGTTCTTCGGTCGCATCTTCATGGAAACAGTCTTCGTACTACCAGCATATATCGATTCAATGTATGCAGTTGTCGACCCGGATTCGGCAGATACTGATCTATCCTGCGAGGTTATCGTTACGACAGCATTCGTTACGGCATAAATGTTGGATGTATTCTTAATTCCAACATTCATTATGAATTCTTCTCCCGGGCTGATGGGTTCAGGAACTGTATATACTGATGTCACAATTAGTTTAGGCGCAGGACCAGCAGGCTCATCCTCGGGCTCATTTCGGTTAACTACCAGCACGGGTATCTCAAATACGGCCGTCGAGGCTTCCTGCTTTTTATTCTTATACGTGACGATGACTGTTACGTTATAGTAATTCTGCACAGCGTCCAGCCTTGCGCGAAGATCAAAAGGATACTCTGCCTTATCCGAGTTATAGAACACTTTATTGTTAGCCGAATCTATGTTGAATGGGAATACATTGATATCTGTAGATGTCTGCATCTCAACGGATTCTATCTCATACCCTTCAACAGCAGTAAATGTGACAGAAAACTTTACCCTGCTCCCTGCATCGACTTGAGGTGTATTCAGTTCAGACATCCTGATCGGATCAACTACGGTCACTTCATGCAAATCCGGACTCGGGTTTTCGCCCTCTTCCGGGTTATCGCCTGTACTATTCTGATTTGGCTCCTTTTCTATAGGACTGTCTTCCGGCACTGTCTGCCCGCTAATTGTTTTCCCTTCCTTAGAGTCTTCCGGAGGTTTTTCCTCAGAAACCGTTTTCTGCTCTTCAGAAGGCTCATTCTGGATCTGATCCGCCTCAGATAATGCCGACGATTCCATGCTGCCACTGGAAGACTCATCTGTTTCTTTCGCAAAAACAGAAAAAGAAAGCATTACCGCACAAAGCAGTAATACAGCAGTTATGGCGGTTATTTTTGAACAAGTATTCTTCATTCTCACCTCAGATAAGTAGTATTCCGACGCTGTATCTGTCTGCGTACTGTTCCGAGAATTTAACAAGTTGCTCTTTTTCCTCATTTGTCACAGGAAGAGCAGATAAGTCAAACAAGATTGGGTCAAGCTGTCTTCCACGAACCATTGCGAAGGCAAACATGACTTTCTCTGTTTCCTCCATATCATCTGGTTTCATATCCATCACCTTTTTAGGAAACCAGTCGCCTATATCATCATCTATAGTCTTATCGACATCTTTAAGCAAAACCCCGTTAAGAAGATAAACGATTTTGAAATTGTCACCGGCATTAAGATGGTGATAATAATCACTGAATGAGTACGAGATGTATCCTGCTCCGTTTGGTCCTGTATTGATCTCACCTATGATCGGCTTCTCTTCTTTCAGAAGAAGACTTACAACTACTTTTTTGTTCTTCCCAAGTTTCTCCGATACCCATTTGACTTCTCCCGGCATGATTTCGAAAGACAAATCGTCCAGCACTTTTACCATCTTTTCTCCTTCCGGAGAATAATGCGTCACCTGATTGAACACCATCGGGTTTCTCATCCTGTTTTCTCCATATAAAGGAATCTGCTTAACAAGTGTGTCACCAATACAGCAAGGCAAGTAAAAATAAGCATCGGAATCCTTGTTTCTTCATTGCAAAGATATTCGCCTATCTGGAACAAAGGGTAGACGGAGAAATTCTTTGCCCCTTTGAATCCTATCCTCGCGAGCAGAATAGGCAGACCTGTACCTGCTATGCCATAAAACAGGGAAATAATATAATTACCTGTACTTTTGGATAGAAGCAGAAATATGACAGAACACAGGCAAGCGGCAAGGAACCTTGATGCCGTGTATAAAACGAAATACCCGAGAATAGAAATCTGTTTTGGCATGTATCCGAACTCCTTCACGCTTGATATAGGAGACATCACGGATGGCAATCCATAGTCTCTCCATATTGAGATAAGGTTCAGACCGCATACGATAATGGTTACAGTAAAAGTAAACAAAAGCGCTGTCTTCTCTTTGGCTTTCGTCAGTTCTCTTCGGCCTTTTTCGGCGGTAAAAAGCAGACGATCCATTCCGGATCTCTTTTCCTGGGCATATATGTTGCATACTCCTATAGCGAGGATGACAATTGTGATAAGCGCCTCATCAAGTACCTGGGATTCTTTTCCAAGGAACAGTTTGAGATATCCTGTATCATAAACAAGATCTACACCTTTATCTGTACAGTATCTGATCTTGTCCAAAGTTTTAAGAAGAGCCTCCCGCCGTTTGTACAGATCATAGTGTGAATAATAAAACCCTTTATATTCATCTTCTGTAAGAAGCCCTTTTTCTCTGAGATATTCGGTTTGTTCGATCTCTTGTATCTCCGGGCTGTTCAGTTGCTCCAGTACAGCATCGTATGCGCCTTTATCATAAACACCGGATATCGGCCTGAGCACATCCTGGTAGAAGATCTCCTCTGTCGTGATGAAATGGTCTCTTCCAAGTATAGTGGTTGATGTCAGAACAAAAAACACCAGAAGAAGCACTGCCATACGGTTGCCGATGAAAAACTTGTACCGTTCTTCCCGCACTATTGTTGTATACTTCATCCTACTGCTGAAGGTAAATGACATTTCTTTCCCTCCTGCTGCCATGGAAGAGTAGACAGTAAGAAAAGCAGGAAACAGTACTGCAACAGATACCAGCCAGAAAGCAACGACGATCGACGGAAGAGATACCGCTTCATCTTTGAAACGGTAAAATGTGTAATTCCCCAGCCATTCCTCCACACGCAGTATCCCGTAATAGTTCGCGTATTTCATCGACTGAAATGCGGTATTGGGATGGATCTTGTCATATACAGTTTGGTTAAGATAGTAGAACGCTATGCTGAGAGATGCACCGACTGTGAGGTTCCCCGAGGCTGCCACTATGATCATGACTGTTAACCCCAACAGCCATGAGGCCATGATCTTAACAAACAGGAACAGCAGGATATAGTTCCACACCTTAAGTGGGAGAGGATTTCTCATAAACATGGGAAGTGTCTGGATGCTTCTTCGAATATCGCCGAGGCCGTATATTCCGTTTCCTACAGCCAGATTGATCCCATATGTACATACAACGATATATGATATATAAATCAGAAGCACAACAGATTTGGCTGCTCCAGTCTCTGCCCTGCCATGGGAAAAGGTTTTCATGTAAGCGACCATGCCGGATTCACGTTCCGAGGTTATAAGCACACTTGAAAGCATTATCACTGACAAAAGCAGAAACAGGTCAGAATACTTATATTGGAGAGCGCTTGTAAGTCCCGTTTGAGGATAATAGTCCAGTACTATATCCGCATCGATAAGATCCGCGTACAGGTCTCTCATGTTTTTTGCGCGTTTTACAGAAAAGGAGTCCGCATTTCCGAAAATCGATATGCTGCTGTATATTTGCTCTGTGTCCTGTGTCCCCTGAAGAAATGAAGGATAGTCTCTGACAGTACGGATCTCTGCCCTTATTCCGGAAAGAAATGCGAGCTCTGCTGCGTAGCTTTCGGTATAGAGCACCAACTTTTTGTCCCCATACAGATCATCATATTCTGAAAGAAGACGGTTGAGACGTTCCTTTAATTCGTCCGGTATATTCCCGCGAAGATAGCTGTCTATCTCCGCTATGCGCATGGCCTGATCATATTTCTCTTCCACAAAAGAAACCTTTTCATCGAAAGATAGTTTATCTATGTCCGATCCCAGTTTTTTGTACGCTGCGGAGTCAGTCACGCTTAACGCACCATAAAAGAAAAACAGATTCATGGCGAATATCAGAAGAAGGCCAAACAAAGCCTCCTTCCGGCCGCTTATTTTATACAGTTCAAATCGGATGATCCTCATGTCTCTTCTTCATTCTCGAAAAGAGTCATATATACCCCTTCCATTCCATCTGTACTGTGGTATTCTGCTATAAGCTCTTCCGGAGGAGCAAAATCTATCAGATGACCTTTTTTCAGGATGAGCATCTTGTCTGAGGGTCTTTCTATATCCGACACAACATGGGATGACACTATGACCATTGAGTTTTTCGCAATATCCTTAAGAAATTCTCTTAGTTGTACTCGCTCCTTTGGATCCAGTCCAGCCATGGGCTCATCCATGATTATGAGCTGAGGATCATCTAATAGCGCTGCAGCAACAAGAAGACGCTGTTTCATGCCGCCTGAATATGCAGAAAGACGCTTTTCCAGCTCGTTTGACAAATTAACTACGGATGCTGCTTTTTCCGTTCTCGATTCGACTTCAGTTTTCGGCACACCTTTTAGTGCCGCAACATAGTACAGGAATCTTCGTCCTGTATAGTTGTCATAAAGTGTCTGCTGTTGGGGGACATATGCAAGGATCTTGCGATATTTCTTACCCATTCTTCTGATATCTTGCCCGTTCCAAAGCACAAGTCCTTCGTCCTGTCTCAGATTTCCCACTATGATATTCATAAGTGTGGACTTTCCGGCTCCATTGGGACCAAGAACTCCGTAGAAGCCGGGAGAAAAGGTCAGAGAAATGTTGGATAATGCGTGGACAGCCGTACTGCCTTTGAAGGTAGTACGGCTTTTATATGCCTTGGATATATTTATGATTTCTAAAGTGTTATTCAAAGTACATATCCACTTGTTCTGGGTTTCATTTGAGAGCCTAACTTATTAAGCAATAAGCGTTCAGTTTCCACCCTTTTTTGTGTTCAATTTTTATTGACTAGTACATCAGCTCTATTAGTTTTAGGAAACATCTGCAACATTAGCCAATGTAATCGTCTCGTTTGCGACCCATACAATATCCTCCGAGCCCTCTCGGGAGTACCGACCATTAAGTATTTCCATAAGAACATCTATGCATGTGTTTCCTAGTTTTTCAGGAAGTAGAATGAATGATTCAATCAAGTTGCTTCTTTCTAAATCGTTTCTCATAAACTCGATTTGTTCGGGGCCGGCATTGTAACCAACCAGTTTTATATCAATTCTATTTTTCTCTTTACAAACTTCATATGCTCCAACGGTTAGAGCATCGTAGGGGCAAAAAATACCTTCAATTTCTGGATTGGATTCTACCCAATCATTTACCCATTTCTTTTGTGCCTCCACGTGTATTTGCCCCATGGGTTCACTAGTAAGAAGTCTTAAAGAAGGAAAGTTTTTTGCTTCATCCAAAAAGCCGGCTATAGGACTTGCTGCATTCAACTGATCCAGCTCTATCATAGGGAACAGTATCGTCGCGTTTTCACCACACTCTTGAACCAGCGTTCTTAGCGCTTCTCTTCCGCTTGAATATGCATCATATTTGATCGAGGCATCAGTATTTATAGTTCCGTCTTCTTGGAGCACCAAAAAATTGAAGTCAACAACTACAATGCCCTCATCTTTTGCGGCCTGTATTAGTCCTGCTTCAAATGAATTCCCACCAGACAATGAAGAGTATATGATTCCATCATATTTCTCCTTTATACATTTCGTAAGATAATCGTATTGCTTGGAAACATCTCCGTAACACCTGAACACATCACATTTGATTCCATATTGTTCACATGATTCTTGTATTCCCAGCAATATCTGCTCTTCATTTTCCTCAGCAACCGCTAAACGTGGTATAACAGCTATTTGGATAACCTCAGTTCTCTCTTCCTCTGATAATTGTTCTTGATCCGACTTAGAATCAATTGAATCGTTTTGGCCACAACTACTCAAAAAAGAAGAAAGAACAAATATGAAAACAAGAATTACAATATTTTTTTTCACCTGGCTTTGCCTTTCAGACCATATTTATCGAAACATTACTAACTCTATAGAGGTGTTGTCACTATATATTCCAGATCCAATCCAATACATATGGCTATCGGTTTCATAAAAAGACTTAGCATATAAGTTAACGGGCGTATTGAAGGCGTATCCAACGTAATGAGTCCACTTATCATAATGAGTTGAACTAAAAGAAGAAATCTCTGCACAATCCTCGCGCAATTGATCAGTATTCCCTGATTCATCCCGAAGCATAATTGGTTCGAGGTCAAGTCGCAGTTGTCCCTCTATAAATTGGCAATAAATATATCCAACTTCTTCTGTGGACTCTTTTATCGAGTTACTCTTTCTTAAAAGATAGTATTTCCATTTGCCTTCCATAGCGAATTTCCATTCTTCGTTTTCACATCGCATCTCACCTAAAGATAGCGTTCTCGCATTAGCCGGCACCCCACTTTCCAAATACTCGTGGTAGAAATCGAACAAATCAAAAGATACGTCTTCAACCTCACCAGCCGAATCAACAATGGCGTCACAATTCTCTTCAAACTCATTTTCCAATATGCATTCCATACTAGGTTGAGAACGGCGAAGAATAGTCCCCTCAAACGGGCAAATAGAGCGCATTATTAAGCAGCTACATAATGTCCCAATAAAAACCGCCAACATGACTACCAAACAAGCATGACTTTTCTTGCTTTTTTCTCGTCTTTTGTCTTGCTTTAATTGTCTATCCTCCATGTTTCCTATTTATACACGTAATTAAGTATAGTTGGTTACCCAACGGTAGTTAGCTATCCCTGACCAGTAGTCATCTTTTGATATCATGGCATAAATAATTTCATGATCTTCTACCACTTCGTGTGGTACGCCTTTATTATCAACGATAGTTTTAACTGCCTTGGTGATATTAGCCGCAACTAGATAATCACTATTTAACTCACATATGATATTAACGACTCGATTCACACCCTGATAATCGAATGTGAGCACGTTTTTTGAAACATCACCATTTACTAAGTCAACACTTAAATATGAATGTTTTTCCTCATTCGCGCTACAATCTATGATTACTCTGTCATCAAAGCATTTTGAGATAAGGTAACAGCTTCCCTCTTGATAAGCACAGATGGTGATCTCATTTTGTTCTTTTGACAAGTAATTATATGTTCCTAAAGTCAACGACCCATCTTTTTCAAATAATCGTAGTACGCTAGTTTCGAAATATACCAAATCCTCACCAGCTATTTTTTCACTCCCTATTGGTTCGGTATATAATACCTCTTCCTCTTTTGACACGAGATCGATTTTAACTATACTACCCATATAACTTTCAGATTTTCTCACAACAACTTTTCTTGGCGAAAGCATTTGAAGAACAACACAATTTACAGGATATGTGCCGACTTCTGTAATTGAGCCATCCACAATGCTTATCCGGAAGAGCTTTTTTGTGGATTCTGATTTGTTTGTGTTTGTCTCTATTACAGCAAGATAAATAAACTCTTCATCAGAAAAAATTGGATCAGCACTTGCAAAAGATTGATTTGCCATTAACCCTATTAGTTCTTTTCTGTTGGTTCCGTCCAAATCCATTTCATAGATTTTACCTACATCATTAGCAGTGAACACCTCTCCATTCTTGGCGCCTGTAGACATGCAATATAGTTTTGATTTTGTCTTATTCGTAAACATAACTGCAGAGTTTGAGAAAGAAATATATGCTGTACAGTCTTCATTATTATGTTCACAACCCGGAGTATTGCAGAGAAAAACCTTTTGAAGTGACTCAACATCAAGATATGTTATATTGCCTGTATGAATCCATGGAGACTCGCCGTCAAATAAATTGAATAACCATATATAAACGTCATATCGACCCTGATCTGTGACAGCAGAATATCCATTAATGTCTGTGTTACCTACTGCGATAATTTCTGATGTTGTAACACCTTCTCCAATGTCTGTTTCTTCTTGACTTACATCCACGCCACAAGAAGAAACAACTAGAGAGGCTAGAATAATACAAGTCAACACAAGCAACGTCGGTCTCTTTATATGCATTTTATTTACCATGTCTGAATAGACCAATAATATGAACTGCTGTAATAATTCTGTGTAGTGTACCATTTGCACTGAGATCCGCTGTTTGCACCTGAGTGAATCAAATAATATGGTCTCAAAGCTAATCTCACAACGTTAACAACGCCATTAATATTTACAAAATCAATTAAATAGTCTTCATCAAACCCTGCGTTGTGGTTAGTAAGCCATGGGTAAATTGTACAGTTCTGAGTTGATTGCTGATAATTTAAAGCTAAGTTATCTATATAGTAGAGAGAGAAACGATTATGCGAAGGGTGATACTGATCACTATAGACTGTCCAAACTTGAGTATAGTTATAACTGTTATTTGAATCAGTATATAAAGTGACCGAATTACCGGCGGCTGGTGTTCCTGATGTATATACGTTCAGAACGAGAGTATTATTTGCCAGTATAACCTTGTTCTTTTGTCCCTGGGAGACAGCGAATACTCCATGTGTTCCTACGATAACTACTAGCAGAAGCGCTGCAATTGCACTGATTGTTTTTTTTCATCTCAGTATCTCCTTTAATCACAATCAATATATAAAAGACCTTTTCATTTTTAGATCTCTTATAACTACCATCTATATGCCTGTATGCTAAGGGCTTTAATTTGTCAAAAGAAAGCATATTGTTATCAATCTGATTTCGCTTGGCCTAAGAGTAGATTGTTTTGTCTTCTATCCACTCATAACTACTAACCCCTTTCCAAAAATCCTCCTTCTTGATTACAGCCATTTTGTTCCCTTTTTCGTCTTTTATTTCATAAGGGATTCCTTCTTTATCATTAATGATCCATGTTTGTTCCTCTTGAAGTGCAGTAATCAAATACACATCTTTAAAAGCACAAATGATGCTGCCTAGTTTATTGTGTCCAGCATAAGAATAAGAAATGACATCCGTAACCTTTTCCCCGGTTTTTAGATTCACGTAGAATCCACAGTCATCACCTGTTTCTTCTTTGTATCTAAAAAGGAAGTGATTATCATACCAACATCCAACTCTATATGAACTAGTCGGAATATCAAAAAAAGTGAAGTTGTACTCCTCATTTGTTAAATAGTTTTTTGCTATCATCTCTACACTCTTCTGGGCCGTCTTTCGAAGAGAGACAAGATAATCATCATATATCTCAACTTCCTCGCTAATAAGAGGATTTAAAAGCAATGTTCTTTTTTGAGTTTGAAGATCAATGCTATGATATGTCGTTTTATATGAGCCACTATTGTCCCCATACTCTGAAAAAGAAGAGACGACTAATGTATTTTTATCCGGTATACGAAGCAACACATCATTTATTTCCAGTCTAATAACGGTTGTACTTTCTCGATTATCTAAATCTATCCTTACTAGCTCTTTATATGTTTCCGATGTCGTTTTATCTGTAGTACATATAGTGATATACAAAGCATCATTCGATGAGAAGAAGTAATCATCAGGGTGAAAATACTGATTCGCACCTAATTTAATTAATAGCCTTCGATTTGAACCGTCCAAATCCATTTCCCATATCTGACCATAGTCATTCTCTGTCGAAAGCTCACCTCCAATCGCTCCTAAAACTCCTCCAGACAAAACATATAGCTTGTCTTTCTTCTTGTTAGTAAATAACCTGCAGAACCTAGAGCAGGTTATATAGCTTGTACAGCTTTCATTATTATGAGTACATCCAGGCACATTACATAAATACACCTTTTGTCTAGTGGTAATATCTGTATACAAGATATTTGCATAAACTATCCCTGGAGCCTCATTTTCGTACATGGATAGTGGCCAATACCTAATTTCATACATTCCGTTCTCTGTCACAGAGGATACAGAAGAATTCAAGCCCCCCAAGTAAACTATCTGATCTTCTAGGCCATAGACAGTTTTATCGGAAGGATTTTCATGTAAACACCCTGAAAACAGAATAGCAACAAGAAATAATATAATTCCTTTTCTAACCATCAGAGTCCTACTTCAGTTTTCAAAGTACCAATAATAATCAGAATTATATCCACCAGATGTTGAATACCAATAACATTGAGACCCGTTATAATCTCCATTATGACCAAGATATTTTGACCACCCTGGAAGAATAATCCTATTCGCTCCGTTGCTCAAGGTAGACACTGTAACCTGATAATCATCGTAATCTCCAGCTGCATTATTGGATGTTACAGAATATACGGTACATTTAGATGTAGCTTGATTGAGGTTTACGCCAAGATCCGGATAGTACGTAAGCACCAACTTGTATTTAGAGTTCCCTACACTTATAAACTCCCAGCTCTGAGTGACATTGTACAGACTGTTATTTGCAGTATATAATGTCACATTGTTTCCAGACGAAGGTGTACCAGATGTGTAAACATTAAGAACCTTAGACGTATTTACTGCGCTTTCAATTTTAGTCGCTACTCCTGTAGAAACTGCGAAAACACCAAAAGTGCCAATAGAAAAACATAGTATAATTACTATAAACATGCTACATATGGCTTTTCTTTTCATTTTTCCCCCTCAAACAATATTACGTACTTTCAATAATTGCTGTTGTATCGAACATGTTACAAACAGACTTCACCGACTTATCTAAGCTTATCAGGTGATTTAGGCTGATACGTTGGTCCCCAACATGGGACCTTTGCTGCTACAATTGCCACCAACAAGGTGAGCGAAGATAGCCTTATTAGCAGTTTGCACATGATATACCCTCCTCCTTTCCGCATTTTGTTAATTGCATCATATACCATTATTCTTTTTGTATTTCACCAGATGGTACTAACGACACATTTTAAGGTACAAACGACATATTTAGTTCATTTCTATCTGATATACTTTATTTATGAAACTAAACGTATTTATTGCAGATGACGATCCTAAGATCACTCAAACACTTGAGTATATCATTCGAGATTGGGAACACCAGAATCGACAGGAGGTAAATCTGCAAATTAAAAATGACCTCAAAGACGTTGAGGTCACATCTCTTATTCCATATGATCTGATCATTCTGGATATCGAAATAGGTTCTTCAAATGGTATAGGCTTTGCAAAATCTTTGAGAAATACCGGAAGCGACGCTGCTATTGCTTTCGTTAGCAACTATGAAAAATATGCTATCGAAGGCTATTCTACGCGTGCGATCTCCTATCTTTTAAAACCTTTGAGCCATGACAAGGTATTCCCATTACTTGATGATGCTTTCAGGCGAATTGGTGACTATAACTCCAAAACTGTTTGTGTGTCATACGGTGGGAATCATCGATTTATTTCTACTTCCTCGATTTTATATATTACTATCTTCAGAAAGTCTTTGGAAATCCATTTACTGGATAAAGTTGAAACCTACACCGTGCCTTTAAAATCATTTGAACCGCAATTGCCTGGAACGTCTTTGGTTCGTTGCCATAAAAGTTATATTGTCAACATTGAACATGTTACTGGCCTATCAAGAAACAATCTGTTTATCGGTCCCGATGAGGAATCTATCCCAATAGGGCGTGTATATAAAGATATCATGAAAAAACGACTTCTTAGCAGAAGGAGATAACATAAAAAATGACGCAAACGTTACTTTGGCAAATCATTGAATTGATGAGTAACTTTGTTGACAGTTTTTTGTTGTTGCGCCTTGTTACCTCTTCTTTATCCATGAAATATGAGGGTAAATGGAGATGGATAGTATATACGCTTATCTTTACTGGAATGTGTTCTCTTGGAAATATCTATTTCACTTCCTTGGTTCAGCTGTACATATTATTGTCCATCTTATTGCTCATATTTACAGTCTTTCTTACTGACGGATCATTAGCGACAAAGATCTTCTGGACAGTTTTTACTCCTATCCTTTTTTTCGGAGTTGACATGCTCAACTGCGACATAGCCCTTCGCATTCTTAAGGATGTCCCAAGCACAATCATTTATGAGCAAGGCCCTGTTCGCCTTTTCTTAATGATCATTACCCGTTCAATACTTGCATTGATCGTGTTCTGGTTAAGAAAAAAGCAATTACTGATATCCTATCCCGCCTCACAATCCCTTCTTCTGTTGCTGTGTCCCATATTCAGTTGGATAGCTTTAATGATGCTTGCTCGCCTATTTGCCAAGGATCATGTTTCAGCCAACTATCTTCTCTTCACGACATTTCTATTCTGTGCTATCAACGCGGTTTACATTTACCTTTTTATTTCTCTTAATAACCGTGACCGAATAATCCGTGAAAATGCTCTGATCATACAACGTATGAATTCCGAAAGAAGACATTTAAGATCGCTTCAGGAGTATTCTTCTAATATTGAAAAATGGGAACATGATGCCAAGAAGCATTTACGTGCGATTCTAGATCTCGCACAAGATGCAAATGACATCTCTGTTATCAGCTATGTGAAAGAAATCAGCGGACTTACAAATAAGCGTCCAGTACCGGTAGACACAGGCAATCTTCTTTTTGACAGTCTCATAGGTGATTATGCAAACGAAGCCGTGTCAAAAGGAATTCATGTTTCTCTTGAGATTCAGGTTCCCGTCCTAAATGAAGATGTGTCCGTTGACCTATGCAGTGTTGTAGGAAATCTTTGGGAAAATGCCATTGAAGGTTGTGAACGAGTTTCAAACGAAAAAACGAGCATTGTTTTTACTTCTTATGTTGACCACGGGCATTTTATTATGGAGCTTCAGAACTCCTGCAGCCCTGAACTGATATCTAAAAACGGTTCTTCAAAAACAGATGGCATTCATGGGCTAGGGATAAAGATCATTGAAGGCATTTTGGAGAAAAACAATGGGTTTTCAACATTTGAGACCTCTGGCAGTACATTTGTTGCAAAGGTTGCTCTCCCATTAAAAGCTACAGCAGATCCTTCTATTGATAAAAACAACCTTTTCTATTGGGAGAGTAAGTAATGCTGAAACAGATATCAGCTTTCTATGCGAACGCTTTAGTCACTGAAGGCATCATTTCAATCGAAGATAAAGAGATTCACGAGTATGGGCTAACTGCTTTACTTGTGAATCTCTTTAATTATGGTTTATGGTTATTGCTCGGCATTTTATCATCCACGTTGCTGGAAACCGTTGTTTTTCTCATAAGCTATACTGTTTTGCGCAACATAATCGGAGGGTGGCATGCTTCAACTCCAATCAGGTGTACGATATGCGGAGTTTTGATGTGGTTCGCTGTGATATGCATTTATAAACAATGCGTATTGTCTCGTCAACTTTTTATATGGCTAATGCTTTTATCACTTTTATGCCTTCTTGCAATCGTTATAAAAAAAGACTTGTCATCTAAACGTAAAACTTCAGGGATCATCTGCCTATCATTTCTAAGTGTCTTTTCTTTCATTTTTGAGAATACGTCTTTATATAGTTATTCCACACTGATTGTTTTATCTATGCTATGTAACATCATAATGAACGCGCTGCTATTATTCGAAGCGAGATGTGACACGAACAAATAAGTTTACATGTATCATCATTGTCATAGCAGGTGACACCCTATATGGGTAACCCCGACCGAGAACGCTTATCAATAACCGTCACTGCTGGCACCCCACTAAGGTTTTAGGACTATCCTAACAAGCAGATAGTTTTGTGCGAGCGTGTTTGTATACACAAACGCACTGCTCGCGAAGTAGTGAGTGCGTACAATAACCTAAACGGTTTTGCTGTTATGACCAATGTAAGATAATATGTAATCAAAGTTGCATAAACCAATAGGCACAAGTCACCAATAGAAAGGACCTTCCTTATATGGCTAGAGTGGATACGTTAACTGCATACCGCTGTAAGTTTAGTTACTTACAGCGTAATAACCCTTTAATTGAGGAACAACGCGAAAATATCAAGCAAGGAAAAGCCCCTGAATTTGCTTTTAAAGATTTTATTAATCTGTATTGCATAAATGATGGCAATATCCTTGTTGGCAAAAACACAGACAGAGCAATTAGTTTATCGAAAGATAATATTTCGATACGTTCTTTGGATGGTATTTGTTCTTGGTACATCTCACCTATGGCAGGCAAACAGGGTCAGCCTATGACTGTTGTAAAACAAACAACAGGCAGAAAGTATAGTTTTGGCGCGGATGCAGCTGCATTATATAGTTATCACATATTTGTTTATGAGGACGACGAAGGTATCATCGTTGTTTTTCACAGACAGAACAGCTCCGGATGTAAGAGTGTTTTTCTTGAGACTGCGAATAGTATTTTGAAGACTAAAGGCTTAAAGATGGAGATGGATTTAATTGTCCCACTATCTGACGAAACAAGTGAAGTTACAGCTACCAAAATAACTCTTCAATTTATTGAACCGGGAAGTTCAAGCGATATAGCAGACAACTTGAGGAGAAAGAAAAAGGTGATCCGAGATATTGGAATAAACCTTGAAGCGCAGAAAAACTCAACCTTTGCTAGAATTATACGTAATATGCAGTTGGGAAAGATCAGCAAAGAAGTGGCGTTTGCTCAGATAAAAACTGAGTTAACGAACGCCGAAGAGTTTACAGATGCTGAGATTCAAATCAAAGTTGGTAGAAGAACCAAAAAGCTTCCGTGGAATGAATTTGAGCATATAGTTGGTGTTCATGACATAAGCGAAGAATTGCATGCAGCATATAAAAACAGCAATAATTTCCTGGAAGAACTCACAAAGATTTCAGACAGATACTATGATGAAATAAAACAAACAGGGATGATAGCTTATGAATAGACAGTTTTGGGTTGGTATACTTATAGCTCTTGTTGCAATAATGATGCTGTTCTTTAACAAAAAAGTTAACTTAGTCCGATTGTTTATTAAGCAATTGGACGTGTTCAAAGATGCCCGCACAGGAAAAAGATCTTTATGGGACATAATCTGCTTTTTCGTTTTTCCTATTGTTATGGCCATAATAATTGTATTTGGTATGCCTTATAGAATTACTTCTCAATTAGCAGAAATACTTACAACAGTTTTCGCGCTTGTATTTACTATACTATTTGGGTTTGCTGCAATCATTGTTGAAAAAAGGGATAGTGACAATGCAAAGAAGAGGCAAGTTATTAGTGAAACGTTTGTTTCGATAATCACATCAACATCACTCTCTCTATTGGCGGCCTTTGTTTCTATTTTGCTTACATCGATAACAACAGATTTGTATGTTTCTATATTGTCAGTAGTTTTATTTGCTGTTTCATTTCACATCATAATGTTATTACTGATGATTACGAAAAGGACTTTTGTTATTTACTGCGAAGGCGAAAAAGATAGTTAGTTTTAGTTGATTCGAAATGCTTGGTTCAACTCAGAAAACGATACCTCTGAACAAAGAAGACCAATGCGTCCTATCGATACAACAGACATTCTATAACAGATAATTGGAGAAAGAAACTATGATACTGACTATAGGCGCCTTAGTAAAAGATGATCAAGGTCGACAATACATACTTGATGAATTGCTCGGCAGCGGAGGATTTGGTAGCGTTTTTAAAGCCCATAGAGATGATGGAACCATTTATGCAGTAAAGACATTGCTTCCTTCTTTTGATGACGATAAAGCATACCTTTCGTTTAAAAACGAAATCGCGCAATCTTTATTGGTGAAGTCGGATAATGTTATTAAATACACTTATGCGCACGATGGAGAACGGTATCCAAATCTGCCACCATATATCATTATGGAATACGCTAATGGAGGAACACTAAGAGATTTATTGGATACACGGCAACCTGCTTTTTTGATTTGTCCACACTAATTAGATATTACAGGCAGTTGGCCAGTGGTATGCTTGCCATAAGCAAGAACCTTGTTCATCGGGATATTAAACCTGAGAATATTCTGATTGCAGATGGTGAGCTAAAAATAAGTGATTTTGGCTTGTCGAAGATGGCTGGAGAGAGTACCAGAACTTCGACTTTTAAAGGCTACGGCACTGCAAAATATGTTGCACCAGAGGCATGGAAAAACGATAGTAACACTATTCAGATGGACATATACTCCATGGGAATTGTTTTTTATGAATTAGCGACCCTTCAATATCCTTATGATATCTCTTCTATTCGCGATCCTCTTGGAATGCGAGATGTTCATCTGTTTCAAACTGCGAAAGCACCTTCAGGTATTAATTATGACTTACCAGCCAATATTGTTGCGATTATTATGCGTATGATGGAAAAGTCAGTACACAGAAGGTTTGAAAACTGGGAGGACATTATAGCCGCACTAGACAATGATAAAACGCCACAGGGTAGTTTATCATCTTTAATTAACAAAGCAATGGCGCATCGAAATGAGGCTAATTTAGACTGGCAAAAACGGAAGGCAACAGAAGAAAAAGAAAAAATAGAAAGGCAAAATCGTATAAGATTGGTAGAATCACAGTATGAGGCAGACATACTAAATCCCATAGAAGAGTTTGTGAATGGGTTTAATGCCCAATATGCTGGGCATGGAAACTTCTCTGTCAAAAAAAAACCTATTACTGATCTGTCAAGAACAATAAGCACGACAATTACCTCGCCATCTGCTAGACAGGTAAAGATTAACGGAGAAGTTATATTCAAGGAGAGCTTTACTAGAGAACGAAGGCTAGATCCATTTTTTGATGATGGAAGAATTGTAAAAGAAAACTATATTCCGCAATGTGATGGACGAAACGTTATGTTTTGGGCTCAGGTTTCAGATTATGCTGGACTTGGGTTTAACATACTTCTGTTGGAATCCAAAGACGATATATACGGAGAGTGGTTTGTGCTTGAAAATGAATCGAATGGTTTATCTAGAACTAATCGACCTTCACCATTTGGATTTAACCTTTCTGAGTTACCAAAAGAGATCGTTCATCTAAGAGCTTTGCATATATATAACATGCGACTTATGCCTTATGAACGTGAAAAGATTATTGGTTTTTTAGCGGAAAGAGCATGAGAGGATTATTTAGTGACAGATAGCGAATCCTCTGTAAGCGATATAAAACGGTGACAACGTTTTGACAACACCCGGTCGGATAGCCTCTGTTTCTAGGCTAATCAGAACAACTGGAATACTGTAGTCAATAAAATTAACCAAATATGCTTAGTAAAACTCCTTCCGGAGTCGAGTGGGAGTGATATACAGAGTGCCCAAAAAGCTAGTATTTTCATGGCTTTCCGCCACCCAATTCATCCTTTTGATAACAATTTGATAACAGTCGTTAGACCATGATTATTCGTTAAGCCAAGTGGCTTGAGAGTAACTATGAGGAATGCCGCCAGATTATTGACAATATGAGATTCAGCAATGAATCAGAGTTGTTTGGAGTTGAGAAGGATGATTCCTTTAAAGGCAGCATAGGTAACATCTATCAGTCCTTTGCAGGAGTGGAGATTTATCCATCACTTCAGGAGAAAGCATGCCCAAAATAAACCAGGGGACTGTGCGCAATACGCTTATCCCCCTCCCCCCACTTGCCGAGCAGAAGCGCATTATCGCCCGGCTGGAAGAGCTTCTGCCACTGTGTGAAAGACTGAAATGAGGTTTAGATAGATATGGATTTTCTAGATTATAGAGAGAAACTTGGCGTTGCCTTCAATGACGATCAGAAATTCAGGTATTTTAAAACGAAATTCTTTAACATAATTAATTTGGCATGTAATGAAACATACTCTGGATGCCTAGACTTTGACGAATACTTTTGTTTTTGTAATTTGACTGGCACAGAGCAAGACAATCGTCTTTGTGAAAGTTATCATTCAGCAGAACGTATGAGACATTGCGTCAATGTATTGGAACATCACACAAGTTATTTGACAGAGTTTCTTCCATATTGCATGGCATTCATCAATTCTGTAAAAACAGAAAAATATGGGAATTGGAAGCGCATTAATTTTGTAAATGTAGTTACAAAAATGCTAGAAGAGTCACATATTCCATACGAATTGCTTGAAGACAACAGTGAGTACTTTATTTTCCCTAAAGGAGCGCCAGAACTCGATGCGGCATTGGTATCAGAGCCTCTTGAATGGCTAAAAGATTATCCTGTGGCGCACAAAACATATATTACTGCATTGAAACAGTATACCGAAGGTGTTTTTATTCGCGATGTTGCTGATAATCTGCGAAAGACACTGGAAGCATTTTTGCAGGAGTTTCTTGGAAACACCAAAAACCTAGAAACAAATAAAAATGATATATGCAAATATCTTGGCGAACAGGGAGTTGATGCAGGAATTACCGGTTTGTTTCAGCCGCTTATCAATGCGTATAAAAACATCAATGACCGAATTGCAAAACACAATGACGCCGTCGATGAGAAGTTACTGGAATTTCTTTTATACCAGACAGGTATACTTATTAGGCTGGTGCTTACTGTAAAACAATCTGATAAAGAAACAGCAGAAATTGGTTGAAGTGAGGTAATTATGACAGTTGAAACTGCGAATGCGCTAAGCGGATATTTTCAGACATTGTATGATTTGAATCACGATTTGATAGCCTTATGCGGGTTAGACGTCATAGATAACACAGGTCATTATGAGAAATACATAAAAAACGTGATCCAGGCTGTTCCGAGACTTGTTCCATATGATTATGATAAAAAGAATCAGATCTATAAAATCAATCGACGAGACGGGTTACTGGAGTTCTTGGATCAAATCCCGTTTTTGCTGGATGATTATGAATCGATCCTGCAACGTCATGGTGAATTCCTTTCAAAAGTGAAGAACATCAGAAACAAATTCGAACACAAGATGCACGGCGCGAGATTGGTCGCAGGAGGAAGTGTCGGCGGTTCTGTAGCATTTGATATGACATATGAGGTCGGCGTTCAGAAGATTGAATTGACCGCGGGCGAAATCATCCGATTTACAAAAGACATTAACTGCACTTTTTCAAAAATCCAGAAACTGATTGATGCATTCGCTTATGAAAATAAAAAATCTGATCATCCGTATTATCGTAGACTAATCAGATACGATTTCTGTGACTTTAACATAATCTATGATAGCGATATCCTCGGGATTGTAGGGAAATCACTTTTTCCGTTTTGAGATGGAATGTATAAGCGTGAAAACGCGCAGTTGATACGAAGTGTGATCTCTGGGTTTGGGAGGTGTTCCCAACGAGCCGGTGCAGATATTGCGCGCAGGTCCGGTTCTGTACACTGCTTGCAAAGTACAGAACAGCCATCCGGTCATGCTCGCAAATTTGCAAAACCTGTATGTGCAGGCCCTGCTTGCCAATATTAGTATTGTTTACGGCGAGGTGTCATATGCGCTCTGAATATAACGGAGTAAAATACTATAGTTCTAACGACATGAGCATAGGGTATAATTTCGAGAAAGCTAAAAAGCTTCTGGATACACTGGATGAGAGCATGGAATATACCGATGTAAATGAAATCATAGAACTGTATAACGTTAATCAGATTATTACATCGCCGGGAATAAAAGCTGAATATTCAACTCCATATTTGAAAAAAGCAACAGGCCTATTAAAGCCAATTGCCAAGCTTTTTAAAGCTATTAGTGACAGTACACTGCTTGATTATTATCATGCTGTTTGCATAACTTATCTCGATGATTTCTGGACATTGTTTGATAAATTCCAGGTATATGGAAATATTTCAGATTCAGTTTTTGATAGGTTGCTTAATGAACCGGAAACTACGTTATATCGGATACTTGAACATAAAGGTATCGTGAGGCATTTCGATAAAACAATTGCTTCGTTTATGAGGCAGTCAGACCAGTCTGCAAGAATTATTGTAAGCAAGTATTTAGAAAAGAAATCATCAAAGGCGGGCAAGAAATGCTTTTTACCTGTATCACTAAAACCCAATGAGCTGGAATCAATCTTAGATAAATACATTGATTCGGAAAACTCGAATGTTGGCGTTTTACAGCTTATTGCATTATCACAGAGCAGCTCAGAATGTCCGATTAGTGATGTTTTAAGATTAAAAGCTCGAAAGAAAGCACAGGCATTTTGGGAAACTCATGTGAGTGAAGGCTTTGGCTTCACATATGGGATGGGAGTCTGTTTTAAAAGTAATCCGGAAATCATATCGTATGAAGAAATAAAACCATTAGAATACCAGATTGTTTATGATGTGGATTGGATTAAAAACAATCTGGACTACCCGACTTTATTGAACAATTTCATATATTTATTTGGCTATGTCGATTTGTGCTATAGGTGTTCATTTGTATCTATAGAATCCAAGATGGGAATAACAGAAAGATTCCTGGGCATAAAAGGTGTTAAAGAATATGAAACGGGCACGGCGTTTCGTATAGCAAATATAAAATCGTCAGAGGAACTACAAGGGTATTCCGCAATCCTTTCTGAGTTTAATAATCGTATAGAAGATTTAATCCAATGGTTCTTTTCAGAATATCTCAGTACAGAATTCAATGTTGACGGTTTTGTGATAAATATGCCTTCCCGAGGAAGCACAACACTTGAGAAATGTAGGACGCTTCCTTCTGAGATGGATGGGATTATCAAACAATATAGAATGTATGCGAAAGATCATGCTATTAACAGAGAACTGCTTGAAATGTCATCAAATCCGGTTCATTTTTATGAGATTCCTTCGATGATCGAAAGAAAATATATGTATGCAAATAGCGATAACATACTTCGCGAACAGTTTTTGCTCTTTTCAGATCAAAGTATGCTACATTATTTGCCGAACCATGAAGAAGCGCGGAGCTTCTATGAGCTATTGAGCAAAAATACAATAAAACTGACAGAATACCCTGAATGGGAACTGGCTGATTTAAGATGGTTAGAAAGCCGTAATGATATCAATATAGACAGCGATGGGATAATCAGAATGAATATCTCAAGAGTAAGGCTTCTGAGGGATTTATATGATCATGGTGTGATTTGTGCCTCGTATTACAAGAACACAGATTTATTAGACCAGATAGTAGCCTCTGGGGACTTGCGATATGACAGTAGCCTGTTTAGCATTCTGGAGCAGAACTATCTTAACTATATGCTGAATAAATCCGAGTATAGCAATGGGCTGGATTTAAGAAACAAATATATACACAGTACTTACCCAACGGATGTAAACCAGCAAGAACATGATTATATAAACCTTTTAAAGATGATGGTGATCGTAATACTGAAAATAAACGAAGAGTTTTGTTTAATGAATCCTGTTTAGCAGAATAGATTGTTCTTGTGAAAATGTTTTGACAACGTTTGGATGGAAAGTCTTTTTGGGAAGAATAATGATTCTTGATGGTTATTGGAAAACAGAACTACATCGATACACAATACAGCTTCGTTTCTGGAGTTCCTTATGTAGATGGACGGGCTCTTTTGCAGAGCATCAGGTTAACAAGTATCTCCTGTATTCGGCTGCGATTATTAGAAAATTGATTGAAGACGAAGTTGATGCGAAAAATGAGTTTCAGAACTCAGAGTATGGGATACCGGAACTGGCGTTGCTTCATTATGAATTGCCTGCTACAGAATATCCGTTTGATGGCGATAAGGATTTTATTCTTCATAAAGTCGTTGCAGATTACTATAATGCAGGAAGCCGAAACGTAACGGTACAGGCCAAGACCATATGCAATTCCATTATCCATTCATACGTATGGAATCTTGCGTATAGCGAAGGAAAAAGAGGAACTTCAGGCTTTTTGACAGCGTCTGATAGAGAAAAAGATAAGAAACTGTACTTTGTTAAAATCAGTGATTGGATCGGGTATGTCAATTACTGTAAAGAAAAATGTAATGTTTGACCGCGGGTCTTTCTGAGACGGCGATCAAGAAAAGGAGACCATTCATGGCTGAATCTCAAAACATCGAATATAAAGAGTCCTGGCGCGATGAATACCTGAAATGGGTGTGCGGTTTTGCCAACGCTCAGGGTGGTAAGATCTATATCGGCTGTGATGATAACGGAGAAGTTGTTGGCGTAAAAGATGCCAAACGGCTGATGGAAGAAATCCCCAATAAGATCCGTGATGGCATGGGGATTATTGTTGCTGTCAATCAGTTGGAGAAGAACGGGCTGCCTTATATTGAAATCGATGTACCTGCTTATCCGATCGGTATTTCCTATAAGGGTGTCTATCACTACCGGAGCGGCAGCACAAAACAAGTTTTGAATGGTCCGGCGCTGGAAGCGTTTTTGATGCGTAAACACGGTGCCACGTGGGATAACCTGCCATTGCCGGCCTTTAAAATCGGTGATGTTGATGATAATGCAGTAAAGCTGTTTAAGGCACTTGCCGCCAAGAAGGGCAGGATTGAGCCGAGTTTGCTAGATGAGCCGAAAGAAGTTCTGCTGGAGAAATTGCATCTGACAAATGGTGAATATCTAACGAATGCGGCAATGCTTCTTTTTGCTAAAGATCCGGAAAGATATCAGCTTGGCGCATTTATTAAGATCGGGTATTTCGAGAGCAATGCAGATTTACTGTATCAGGACGAGATCCATGGCTCGATTCTGGAACAGGTTGATAAAGCTCTAGAAGTGATTTATCTGAAATACATGCGGGCTAAGATCCGCTATGAAGGCGTTCAGCGAATTGAACGGTACTTCGTACCTGAAGATGCTCTCCGAGAAGCGCTGCTGAATGCAATCTGCCACAAGCAGTATCAGTCCGGTATTCCGATCCAGATCAGTGTGTACGAAGACTGTCTGTATGTTGCCAATGTCGGCAGCCTGCCTGAGAACTGGACGATAGAGAGCCTGATGGCGAAGCATTCCTCTGTGCCTTATAACCCGAATATCGCATCAGTATTTTATCTGGCCGGTTTCATCGAAAGCTGGGGGCGCGGTGTCGAAAAGATATGTGACGCGCTGAAGGCGGACAATCTGCCTATGCCGGAGTATACAGTCCATCCGGGCGATATCATGATAAAGTTTACCGGGCCGGAAAATCGGATTGTCAGGGTGACTGATCGGTTATCAGATCAGTTATCAGAAAAGTTATCAGATAAGTTGTCTGATAAGGAAAAGCTGACGCTTGAACTGCTTGTAGAAGATCCAGGATATACGTCGCCACAAATAGCAGATAAGCTGGGTGTCAGCCGTGTATCAGTAACAAAGTATTTAAAGACACTGAAAGAAAAAGGATTGATTGAGCGAGTTGGATCAGACCGAGAGGGGTATTGGAAGGTAAATGCGAAGTGATTCCACTTTTATTGGAAAGACATCCCGAAAACATCTATAAATTGGAGTATAAACAACAGAGGCCATTATGAACAATGAAGAATACTTTGTAACCTTGGATAAATATATAGTGTCTTTACAAGAATTACGAGCAGAAGGCATTACCTTGGCGAAGGGCATCATAGGTGAAAACTTAACAAAAGACGATTTGTTTTTCTGTGCCTCGCTGGATCGTTGTCTTCATCTGATCGATGGCGAAATTGTTCTATTAAGAGAGCGCAACTTAACATGTGCAGGGCCAATTCTGCGCTTGCAAATGGATAATTGCATGCGCACATATGCTACCTTTATAGCAGAGGATAAGACTAAAATCATTGATTGCCTCATTTACGGAACTCCAATCAAAAATGAGAGAGATATCAGCGGAAAGAAAATGACGGATGGCTATCTGAAGGAGGAAATGACGAAAATAGATAGCCGATTTAGCGACGTCTATGAACAGGCAAGTGGATACATACATCTTTCTGAAAAAGCTTTTTACCAGACAGTTGCTGATATTGACGATGATGGTAAGATCACATTACAAATTGGTCCGCCACTACCAGAGAAAAGAAATGATCCTTTACTTGAATGTGCGGATGCATTCTGCCATTTTGTGAAACTGCATTACAGAATGCTAGACGCGGTGGCAGAAAGCAAAACAAGATTTGATGAAGAACGAAGGTGATTAATCAAGAGCCCGAGAAAGTGGACTAACAACGAGATTGATAGTAATAGGCATGTGCTACAGGGTTTTGCGATGGACTAAAACAAATATTTGCTCAACAATCTAAGATAGAGCGTTATTTGGCAGATGGTGAGGATATGCAACTTCAAAACAGCTATATTTTTCTTCCTAACCCCAATAAAAAGAAACCGGAGTCTTTTGAAGATGAAAAAGGGGTTCTACATGTTGAAACAGGGCACTCTTTATATAGCCATATAATGAAGGCTTTCCCAAAGGCAAAGAGTGAGAATGTCAATACCCCTTTATTTCAGAGAAGGTATTCCATTTTCATCGAGATACATGAAAAGACGGTAGAGGTTTCGGTTATCTCTAAAAATGTCGGTGATAGTTACTATGTTAACGTCTGTGCAAGCGGAAAAACAAAAGCTCAAACCATAGGTGCCCTTGAGCTTTTTCATGATGCACTCTTCTCAACAGAGATTGAAGAGGATTACATTTCAATAATCTCGTACGATGCGATATCCGAATACTACTGCAACAAATTGTATCCAAAACTGAGTGAACTTGAGCGGAATCTGCGTAAACTATTGTTTAATATCTATGTTTTGAACTTCGGTCATGAATACTTCCAAATTACCACAACAAAGGAAATGCAGGACAAGGCAAAGAGCATTATCCGAGCGAAAGGAAGTAAGGCAAAGCAGGAAACTAAGTATATTCAGCAGTATTTTTATTCGCTGGAATACGCTGATATTCAGCAGCTTTTGTTTGCTCCCCGTTGGACAAAGATTGACGAAGAAAAAAAGACAGCATTTCTCAATGAACATACCGATTTATCGCAGCTGTCAGATGTAGAGCTAAGAGCTGTAATTAATAGTATTTCTCCCAAGAGTGATTGGGAACGTTTCTTCGCAGAAAAGTTTGACGATATGGATTTAGAAGGCGATATTGCAACAGTACGTCCCATTCGTAATAGTGTGGCACATTGCAAATTTTTGTCGAAGGAAGAGTATATTGCTTGTGAAAAGACAATAAGTAAGTTGAACAGAGCGATAATAAAGGTAATTACAATTACAGAGGAAAAAGATTTTATCGATAATAGTGAAGCATACTTGAAGAAAGCTTTCTCGGGCGTTTTGTTCAGAATTCATGAATTAACTTCCAAAATGAGTGAAACGTTAGTTCCCTCAATGCAAAATTTAAGTGAGTTTGCCAAAGTAACGTCTTCTTTTTCTGATAAAATACAAGGTGCGCTTGAGGTATCAAATGCACTTGGGGCAGCGTTTAAGAATGTAATGGATAGCTATCTTCAAATGCCAAAAATAGATTTTTCGGGTCTTTATCGGAATTTAGACGGATCGTTCTTTCTAAATCAAAACGAAAATGAAAAAGGCGAAGGAGAAACAGAAGACGAAGAAAGTGAAAGCGATAAGGATGTCTGATCTATTTCAAAAAACGCCAGCGGATGCTTAGATTTCTTGATTGAACTAATCCTCTGGCAACGTTTTGACAACACGCCGTCAGATAGCCCTTGTTTTTAGGCTAATCAGAACACCTGGAATACTGTAGTCAATAAAACTAATCAAATATGCTTAGTAAAACTCCTTTTGGAGTCGAGTGGGAGTAGAGACAAGTGGCTTTACTCAAGTTCGGAAACCCCAGTAAAATCAAGGGATTTCGGACGCTGGAAAAGCAAAAAAACAGGCCAAAAAGGTATCAGTGATACCATTCCAGTACCACTTTTCTGATTAAGTGAATAATTCCAAAGTGGCTTTACGCCCTCGTTTTTCCCTCTTAGATTACAGCGAAACCTTGGCATTTTGACTCCTATGGAGAAGTACTCACAGTTTCTGGCAGCATAAAACTGCCACCAGATCCATAAAATCTAGTGGCAATTATATTTCATTATTTCACTTGTCTACTTTGACGGGTAGCAGTTCAAATCTTAGGAAAACCCTTTGTTTAAGCGGTTCTTTATTTGAATTTGAGCTGAGAAAGGAACTATTCATGCAATAAGCAGACAAGCTTCTACAATTACAAAGAAAGGTGATCCTAACACTGATGCGTATGATCTTACTGTCGATCCTCAAAAAGGCAAAGTGATTCACTACTCAGTAGACTCTTCCGCAGAAACAGCCTGAAATGATCTTTTGACATAAAAAAAGGAAGAAGAGTACTTCAACTACTCTTCTTCCTGAAAGAAAGATCATTAACTATCCGCAACTAACGAATCAAGTCCTTTATCTTTCTCATTATGGTGTGAGAATCTCCCATGAGAGTGTAACCATAAATATGATTCGGTAATAAGAAGAGCACTCCTTGCATAGCAAGGGGTGTTTTTTGGTGCCTTTATTGTCAGCATAACGCGACAATAAGACCAACTTTTCAATCTGGGACAGAAAAACCTTTCAAAATGGTCTCTCTCATTTCATATATAGTAGAGGGACTTTTTTATTCAGCAGTTCGGCTCCTGACACGAAAGTTAAAAACTTGCTTGTTGTCACCGTTTAGCGACAACAACAAATTTTCTTGGAGAGGGGGGGTAACAATTTACCCTCTCCCATTTCATATATAGTAGAGGCATCTTTTTGGAAGTGTCTGAAAACGCCCTTTATTGTCAATATAACAGGACAATATAACTAACTTTTCAATCTGGGACACCAAACCCGTTAAAAAAGAGGCCTCCTTATTTCATATATAGTAGAGGGACTTTTTTCGTTCAGATGTTTGAATCCACTAGGGATCGACGAAAGAGACATATTCTGTCCGCATAACGCGACAGAAAACAAATTTTCTTTAGTTTTTAAAAAAAGGGGTGCCCCTTTTTGGCCTCCTAAACTACTTATATAAGTAGAGGGATCTTTTTTAAGTTTCCTCATGAACCTTGAAAACTGAATATGCAAGCACTGAGACATCAGTCCTGGTGATAGCCACTTGTGAGGTACGCGGTGACCCTTCTGAAATAGGGGAGGCTGAGTGAGAATCCCGTCACTGACCATAGGGCAGCTCCCTATGTAGGCGAAGACAGCCAGGATGATAATGGTACTCCCGGAAACGGCTCGGAGAGATCCTCGGAGGGGTGAGATTCCCGTGATGCGGATACGCTGTCCGCTACTCAGTGACTTCCCGGTTGCAGGGGCGAGGAGGATAAATACTGCATAACTGATCAGTTATACCAAACGAAAGAAACAAGGTTCAGGTGATGGCACCGCAGAATTGTAGAAAACGACAGAACCACAGCAAGGGAGTAGTGTTTCTATCTGTAATGATCGGCCAAGTGTTTGTAGCTCCCGTTATCCATGTACTTAGGAGCACATCGCTAGATGTGTTTTTTAGTGTTCAAAATCAGGTGTCCTTTTTGAGGTTTTTATCTCATGTAAGACGATAAATGCTGAAAAGGTACAGACATATTACCCAGTTATAAAAAACAGTTTTCAGGGCAAATAAATGCAGATTTTGCACCCGGAAAGCACACTTTTTTAGGAGAGTCCAAATTTGTCGAGAATGAGTAAGAAAAAGAAAGAGGAATATGCGTTCTTTCTTAATAAAAAAAGCCGAATAACATATAACCCTGTTTGCTTAAGATGTCAGAAAGATTGCAAACAGAGCTTCAGGGCGGTCTTGTTGGCTTGCAATAAATATCAGAAAAAGGAGAGATGAATTGAACTATTTGGAAATGCAAGAAAAAACAGAATTGATTCTTCGAAACTACGAT
>Ga0256404_1003951_pt1 | contig 28990 bp, 24 predicted proteins | sample RumenRJG_01DNA_FD_185990 | JGI IMG/M metagenome (GOLD analysis project Ga0256404, IMG submission 185990) | Bovine rumen microbial communities from Lethbridge, Alberta, Canada - RJG_01 | ecosystem: Host-associated > Mammals > Digestive system > Stomach > Rumen | place: Canada: Alberta | collected...
TAATCTTGGCTGCGCCTCATCAATGTTCAAGCAAGCTTGCCCATTGCTTTCGGCTTGCACAAGATTTCCGCACGCAACGCGTGCGCTAATTATGATACAGTTTCAGAGGTTAGGTGAGGGATCATCCCCACAAAATCACCCAATTTTTAAACGCGCGAACGCCAAGCAAGCGCACCTCAATCTTTCCCAAAGGGGAGGGGGGTGGGGGTGGGGTTTATTTCTCTCATCCTGTAGCAGCCCTGGCAACCCGAATTGCGGGGGAGCCGCATCGTCACCAGGCGATGGTTACGGCTCTACTACTTTTACTACCCTACTACCCTACTCCCAAAATCTACCCTACTCCCAAAAGATCTCCCCTACTTCCAAAAACAAGTTAGATGGTGCCCTGCTCAACGCGCGTGCAGATGCGCTCAATCATCGCGTCGTCCTTGTTTTTGTTCGGATGATAGCCCTGCTTTAGGCTCACCCCGAAGAACTTGCCGAAGGTCTGCCAGAAACCCGCGCGGAACGAACCCAGAAAGGCCTTGATGATGTGGTAGCTGTCTTGGTTGGTCTCACGATAGATCAGTTTGATCAGCATCTTGCCCTGGCTTTTGGTCATCTTCTTCATCACGGGCTTGTATTGCTTGAAGATTTCCTTCTCAAACTGCACCATGTAGGCGCGCTTCTCCTTCTCGTTGCGGTAGGTGCCCATATACTCGTAGGTCTCGAGCAGCGTCGCGCTGATCAGCTTGGCGTATGGCAGGGTCTTCTTCACGTCACGAACTGTCTTCCAGTAGAACTCCTCGTCCTTCTTGTTGCGGAAACGCTCGCGAGGGTAGACGCGGATGGGGTTGAACACCAGCATCATCAGGGTGTCGCGAGTCTCCGATTCGACAAAGTGATAGTAGCCCGCAAACACCTTCTGCAGTGACGAGGGCACTTCCAGCTCGTCGATGGCGACCTGGGCCTGAGCTGAATGCCACAAGCCACACGCCACCAGGGTCATCAATATGACGATAGTCCGTTTCATCGCTGCAAAAGTAGTTAATTTAGTTGATAGGCAGCATCCTGTGCCCACTTTTTTTGTGCAATGATGCAATTATTGTGCCATTAGGATGTCGACTTATGGCTCGAGCGACATCAGAAGGCCGCTATACACCACGTTCACACCCAGCTGCATTCCGCCAACGCTGGGCACAACGCTCTTGTGGCTGATGTGTGTCAACCACGGGGTGACGCGCAGCGACGAACGCAGGCGCTGCTGGCTGCCCAGCACATCGGTGTAGGCGTCGTGCAAACGGATGTCAAAGTCGACCGACGCTATCCAGCTCACGCGCCCCTGACGGGTGCTGTGCGTGTCGGTGACCTTGAAATATTCCTCGCCGTGCTCGTCGGTGTCCCACTCGATGTCGTTCAGCCGCCAGCTGTAGCGGCTATAGTAGACACCGGCGGCGGGGGTGATGCTCAGACGTCCAATGCGGGCCACCGTGTAGCCCGCCTGCGCCGATATGCCCACATGAGAGGCATGGGCCACGGCGTTGAGCTGAGCGTCATGACCATCGGCGTCGTGGATGCTGTACATGTTTTGATTGCGGAACGACGGCTGACCGTAGGTCACATCGCCCTTCAGGCGCAGGCGTTGCCAGTCGGCGGTGATGCCGGCAGTGAAACCCACGCAACCCTTGAAGTTGTCGCTCAGTGTGCCGGTGGTCGTGTGCGCGGTCAGACCGGCCTGGATGCCATAGCTCCAACGGCTGCCCTGCCCTGACGCAGTCAGCGACAACACTGCCGCAGCTGCAAGGGCGAGTATCTTGTTCATTTTCATCGTCTCGGCTTTTAGCTTGAGAGGGCACTAGACAATCTAGAATATCTAGAACATCTAGTGCCCCTCTGTTGGTCAATGATGGCTGCAATGGCAGCACACACCTTACTTCTTGTCCTTGAAGTAGCGGTTGTACAAGCCCTGGAAACCTTGGCCGTGACGGGCCTCGTCGCGAGCCATCTCATGCACGGTGTCGTGGATGGCGTCAAGGTTCTGAGCCTTGGCAAGCTTGGCGATGCGCGTCTTGTCCTCGCAAGCACCGGCCTCGGCGTTCATGCGCTTCTCAAGGTTGGTCTTCGTGTCCCAGACCACTTCGCCCAAAAGCTCGGCAAACTTGGCGGCGTGCTCGGCCTCCTCCCAGGCATAGCGCTTGAAGGCCTCGGCAATCTCGGGATAGCCTTCGCGGTCGGCCTGGCGAGACATCGCCAGATACATGCCCACCTCGCTGCACTCGCCGTTGAAGTGGTCTTTCAGACCCTGCAGAATCTCGGGGTCGACGCCCTTGGCCACACCCAGTGTGTGCTCGGCAACAAACTTCAGGCCCTCGTCCTCGTCCAGCTCTTTAAACTTGCTGGCCGGAACCTTGCACTGTGGACATTTCTCGGGGGGGGTGTCACCTTCGTGGACATAGCCACAAACGGTGCAAATCCATTTCTTTGCCATAGATAAAATTGTCTTAATTTCTGATTTGTTATTAGTTGAACTTCACATTTTGTGCAAAAATACATCTTTTCGACCAAACGACCAAATGCAGCAACAATTTTTAATATTTTTACCCAATCACGGCTGTGCCCCACCCGCCGAACCCAGCCGCATGAGCCAGCTCCCCTCCCCTTTCGCAAAGGACCATGGGGGAGGTTCCACCAAGCGACATGCCGCTCCATGGCACAATGATGCACTGCACGTCGAATGGAGCGACTAGACCCGACAGGGTCAGCGCTCGAGGAGGCTGTGATAGAGAGTGTCGAGATTGTCGGCAAGTGTCTGATAGGTAAACCGCTCGATGTTCTGGCGGCCACCTCCAATCAGCTGCTGGCGCAGCGACTCGTCGCTCAGCACACGGTCGAGGTGCGATGCAAGCGTGTCGATGTCGTCAGGGGCAAAGAACAGTGCGGCTGAGCCTGCCGCCTCTTCCAGAGCTGTGTCGCTGGTGGTGATCACTGGCACCCCGCAAGCCTGGGCCTCAATCACGGTCAGACCGAAACCCTCGCAACGCGACGGAGCCACCAGCGCATCGGCCATGCGATAAATCGACGGCATGTCCATGGCGTGAGCGCGCGAGATGTGCAGCACACGGTGCATCAGGTGATTGCGCTTGGCTAGTGGACGCAGCACGTTGGTGTAGTAGTTCGTGGCATTGCCCACCAGCACCAGATTGATGTCATGGTCTTGCATTTGCTTCATGGCCTGCAAAACAGCCTGAATATTCTTGTGCTCGAGCAGCGATGACACCACCAGCACATAGCGGCTCGGAAGCTTGTACTTGTTGCGGACGGCATCAAACTCGGCAGGCACTATCCTGCCCAGAAAACGACGGTCGACGGCCGGATAAACGACATGAATCTTGTCGGCATCAATGCCCATCAGGCTCAAAAGGTCGTCGCGTGTGTGCTGGCTCGTGGCGACGATAGCATCGGCATGACGGCAGGCTGATGCCATCGCCCAACCCCGCTTGATGCGGTCGCTCAAACTGTAGTCGCCTGGATAGTGCTTGAAGGCCAGACCGTGAATCGTCACCACGGCCTTGGCGTGCGAGCGCCCGATGCGCATCGGCAGACGGCCAGCCAAGCCGTGATAGATGTTCACGCGATGACGCGACATATCTGACACAACACCGCTCCAGTTCATCCACAGCGACCTGCTCAGGGCGTTGCGAGGCTGTTTGACACTCACATTGGGCAGGGCGGCTAGCGTCGTGGCTGGACCGCGGCGGTCAACCCAGGGGGTGTAGGCGTATATCTTGTGCCGGCTGTAACACTCAGCTATGGCATCAACCACAATCTTACTGTAGTTGCCTTCAGTTGTATTGTTTTTTAAGATGGCATACGAGCCGTCCACTCCGATGTTCATACTGCTAATCAAATAAAGGTTTCGAAAAGTGCCGACAAAGGTAATACTTTTTGCTGACACAACAGCCGTTTTCAGCATTTTTTTGAGTTTTCTTATTGTCTTTTGGTGAGTTGAACCATTTTTCACGGCGTATCGAATACCAATTCCTTAGCCGTCTGCCCAACCCGACAAAATGGGTACTAACCTTTTCATTTGGTCGGTCACGGGATTTTTACTAATTTTGCCGCCGATAACAGCCATCTCCCTTTCCCAAAGGGGAGGGGCCAGGGGTGGGGTTTAACCCGCCAGCCGATGGCAGCCATCATCCCCTCCCCTTTCGCAAAGGGGGCCAGAGCGCAATGTGCAGTCTGAATACGAGAAACTCTTTTAACCATAAACATAAAGCAAAACAATGAGCAACAAACGACAAATCGTGGAATGCGTACCCAACTTCAGCGAGGGACGCAACATGGACATCATCAACCAGATCACCGACGTCATTCGTCGCGCCAGCGGGGTCAAGCTGCTGGATGTCGACCCGGGCGAGGCTACCAACCGCACCGTCGTCACCTTTGTCGGTGACCCTGAGTCGGTCGTCGAGACAGCCTTCCAGGCCGTTAAGAAGGCCGGGCAGCTGATTGACATGCGACAGCACCATGGCGCGCACCCGCGCATGGGAGCCACCGACGTCTGCCCCCTCATCCCCGTGGCCGGCATAACACTCGACGAGTGCGCAGCACTGGCGCGCAAACTGGCCGAGCGCATTGCCACCGAGGCAGGCATACCCTGCTACTGCTATGAGGCCGCAGCATTCACACCCGAGCGACGCAACCTGGCTGTCTGCCGTGAGGGAGAGTATGAGGCACTGGCCGAGAAACTCTCAACACCGGGAAAGCAGCCCGACTTCGGAGCACGCCCCATCGATGAGCAGGTGGCACGCACTGGATGCACGGCTGTCGGAGCAAGAGACTTCCTCATCGCCACAAACTTCAACCTCAACACCACATCGACACGGCGCGCCAACGCCATCGCGTTCGACGTCCGCGAGAAGGGACGCCCCGTCCGCGAGGGAAACCCCATCACTGGCACGCCCAAGAAGGACGAGAATGGTCGCACCATCATGCAGCCCGGAACACTCAAGGGCACAAAGGCCATCGGATGGTATATCGACGAGTATAAGATCGCACAGGTGTCGATGAACATTACCGACATCAATCAGACACCGCTGCACGTGGCATTCGACGAGGTATGCCGATGCGCACAGAACCGCGGCGTGCGAGTCACTGGCACCGAGATCGTCGGACTCATCCCCAAGCGCACACTCATCGACGCTGGCAAGTACTTCCTCGAGAAGCAGCACCGCTCGACGGGAATACCCGAGAGCGACATCATCGACATCGCCATACACTCGATGGGACTTGACGACCTCAAGCCCTTCGACCCGCAGGAGAAGGTCATCGAGTTTATGCTCGACGCCGACGCTGCTGCAGGCAAAAAGCTCGTCGACCTCACCGTCAAGGGCTTTGCCGAGGAGACCTCGCGCGAGTCACCCGCTCCAGGCGGCGGCACCATCGCTGCCTATATGGGAGCTCTCGGAGCAGCACTTGGCGCAATGGTCGCCAACCTGAGCAGCCATAAACCCGGATGGGACGAACGTTGGCACGAGTTCAGCGTATGGGCCGACAAGGGACAAGCACTCATGACCGAACTGCTGCACCTGGTCGACGAGGACACCGAGGCGTTCAACCGCATCATGGCGGCATTCGGAATGCCCAAGAAGACCGACGAGGACAAGGCAGCGCGCAGCGCCGCCATCCAGGCAGCAACACTCTATGCTGCACAGGTGCCTCTGCGCACCATGAAGGAGGCGTTCCAGGTGTTCGAACTGTGCCGAGCAATGGCCGAGCAGGGCAACCCAAACAGCGTCAGCGATGCCGGAGTCGGCGCATTGGCGGCAAGGGCCGCTGTGTTGGGAGCTGGCATGAATGTCAAGATCAACGCCGGATCGCTCAAAGACCGTGACACTGCCGACCGCCTCATCGCCGAGGCCAACGACCTCATCGCGCGCGCCAACGCCGAGGAGGCCCAGATCACAAGCATTGTCGAGTCGAAGCTCTAAAACTACACTTCCTGACAACGACAACTGACCGCAAATTGCGCGAGTGTCACCCCAGGGGCAGACCGCTCCATCGGGTGACACTCGCGCAATCTGCGTCTTAAACACCCAAGTGTCGCTGAGCCGCAGTCAGCTCCCCTCCCTTTCGCAAAGGGGAATGAAAGGGGCATCTCCGAGCTCCCCTCCCCTTTCGCAAAGGGGAGGGGGTTGGGGGTGGGGTTTGACCCACCAGGCGAAGGCTCAGCAGCCAGCTCCCCTCCTAAGATAGGAGCGGTTGGTGGTGGTATGACCGTAACACTAGAATAGTATGGGTTAGGTTAGCGTCGAAGACGCGGACGCCTCGGAGAGGCAATGTTTCATTAGCCCCATGTGAGCAGCCACGAAGTGGCGCGTAACATGGGGAGAGGAGAGGTTGAGCAACACTAGAATAGTAAGGGTTAGCGTCGGAGACGCGGATGCCTCGGAGAGGCAATGTTTCATTAGCCCCATGTGAGCAGCCACGAAGTGGTGCGTAACATGGGGGAAGGAGCCCCCCACCACAGCCAACCTCGGAGAGGTTGCGCAACACTAGACAGTTATGGATTAGCGTCGAAGACGCGCAGCCTCGGAGAGGCACATTTCTGTTACCCCCTGTTCGGTCGGATTTGTAATCCGACCGCATTTGAGTATAAGGATTTGCAATCCGAAATAAGCGCATTATAAATGCTTATACTCAATCCTGCTGGATTGCAAATCCAGCAGAACTAGAGAGCGGTCGGGGGTGGTATGACAACCGCCATGGCGGAGCAAAGTTGGCTGACCCTCTAACTTAGAGGGGGAGCTGCTCAACTTAGAAGGGGAACTGACTGCAAAGCAATCGCTGAACAGTTACCAAAATCTCACAATTTATTAAATTACTATAAATGAGAAAATTACCTGTTTGTTTTTGTTTCGGATTTTGAAAGATTTCCCGCCCGTAAGGGCGGCTAAATCTCAGAATCGTAATTATGATACAGTTTCACATTTCTGTTACCCCCATTACCAGCCACGAAGTTTCGCGAAGCCAGGGGGAGCTTTTACCTAGACATACACATACACCAAAGGCACGCACTACTGCGACAGTGGGTGCGTGCTATCAGTGTTGACCCCAATCAAGGGGCCGGTGTGCCAATCGATGATTTACTTGGCGGGAGTAGCAGGAGCTGCGGGAGCCTGCTCGGCAGGCGCTTGAGCGGCGGGAGCCTGCTGGCCCTGCTGCGCTGCGGCCTTGTCTTCGCCCTCGGCCTGAGTGCCGAACGTCGGAGCTTGCGTCTCGGTCGTGGGCAGCTTCTTGATTTGCGGAGCGCCCTCAACGATGGTCGGCGACTGGACAAATGCCGAAGCAATGCTCAGAACGCAGATAAAGATGGCAAGGCCCCAAGTTGCCTTCTCGACAAACTCGGTGGTGCGCTTGACACCGGCAAGCTGGTTGTAGTTGCTCACGTTGGCTGCCAGACCGCCACCTTTTGACTTCTGGATGAGCACCACACCAATCAACAGTACGGATGCAATCAGAATCAGGACTGCAAAGATTACATAGAGTGTCATATCGTTAATTTTGGTTTAAAAGTTTCTCGTTTAACACCAATTTTCGCAAAAAACGAATTTGGTCTGCAAAGTAAATACTTTTTTCTGGATTATCGGCACTAATGTGCTCAATAATTTCGAGGGCCTTGCCAAATTTCCTTGAGGCGATATAGCTCATGGCTAGGCTCTCGCTGAACATGGTGTCGTCGGCCTGGGTGGGCTCACTGACCTGAACTTGAGCGATTTCGGCCACCTCAGATGCCTCGACATGCGGCTGCGACGGGGCTTGCGACACCTGTCGCTCGCGCTCTTGATTCTGCGCAATGAAATTGTTGATCAACCGGTCTTCGTCGCTCATCGCGTGTGAGCCTGCTTGTTGACCCTGTTGGCGTTCTTGTGCCGCCAGCACGTCGGCGTAGTCGGGGGTAGGATTGAAGATGGCCTGGTTGAGTGCCGCGATTTCTTTCTCGCTCGTGTGCCCGAACGAGTCCAGAAAACGGTCAATCGTTGTTTCGGTGTCGGGGGTCTCGGGCTCAGGAGGGGCAGGATAGAACTGCGACAACGCGGCAGCATCTTCGCCCAGCTGCAGCGCAAGGGCGCGCCGGTCGCCCGTGGCGATGGCCAGCCGGGCAAGCAAGTCTTCGTTGCCGGCTATGCCGTTGCGCTTGAGGTACAACAGCAGTGGCAGGGTGCAATAGGGCATCTCGCTCATGGCGTCCTCGAGCCACTCGCGCGTGACAGGAGCTGTCTCATCGGCCAGTATGTGTCTGAGTTGGTTGTTCATCTCTTTGTAGCAGTAGGGTAGTTTTTTGTAGTAGGGTAGTGGGGTAGTGGGGTAGTAGCGTAGTAAAGCCGTTACTATTGCCTGGTGCCCATTGTTCCCCTCCCCTAGCTGGGGAGGGGTGAGGGGTGGGGTTGAGCGACACGCGCTCCGTCTTGCCAAAGTAGTAACGTAGTGGAGTAGTAAGGTAGTAGTGCCGTCACATTCGGCTGATGACACGCGCAACCTATATTGGTTAGGATGAGTTTTGCCAAGGTTTGTTCCTTGTGAGGGAGGGAAACCCCACCCAACCCCCTCCCCTTTGCGAAAGGGGAGGGGAGCTTGGAGATGCCCCTTTTCTTCCCCTCCCCTAGCAGGGGAGGGGGGAGGGGTGAGGGGTGGGGTTGAGTCACCACGCGTCCCAGCATGATAAATTACGAATGATCCGAAAGGCTACCAGTCGCCCAGGGTCGCATTGAATATCAGGTCTGACAGGTCTTTGGTGATCTGGTTGCACAGTTCGTCTTGGACATCAGTGAGCATCTCGCTGCTCGAGAAGTCACGGTAGGCCGAGAAGGTCTGGTCGCTCGACAACTCGGGCTTCCGGTTGTTGATATACTTGACACGAACGGTGATGGTCAGGCGAGTTTGGCTGGCGTATGCATCCTCGCCGATGGCCTGTGGCGACAGGCTGTAGCCCGTGATCTCGCCCTCCATGCGCAGGTCGCTGCTCACGTTGTCCACAACACGGAGCCGGGTCTGCTGCTCTATCATGTCGATCATGCGGTTCTCAAACAGTTGCTGCAGAGGTGGATAGACTAGCGATGCACGGATCGGAAACTCGCCGAACGAGATGGTGCGGTAGGTCGAGTAGTCGATCGATGCGCCGTTGAACGTGTAGCGGGGCAGGCAGCCCTGCCAAGCCACTGACAGCAGTGCGAGCAAGGTTAGAACGAGTGTGTGCTTGCGGCTCATTTGTCCAGATTATAGAGCTTGATCTTGCGGTAGAGTGTGCGCTCGCTGATTTGCAGCTCTTGTGCTGTGGCCTTGCGACGGCCGCCATTGCGGTTGAGCGACTCGATGATGGTGTCGCGCTCGGTCTCCTCCAGTGTCTTGACGTGGGTGGCCTCGACATCCATCACTGTGGCATCGTTGTGCTGATCCACCATGTCGCCATAGTCCTGAGCCATCGGGCGAGGCTTGCCGTCAGTCATGTCGTGCGACTGCAGCAGCAGGTCGTGTGTGCTGCCGTAGCCCAGCTGCTTCGATTCGCGGCGTAGCTCGGCCATGCTGGTCGAGTAGTGGGGCAGCGAGGCTGGCTGAAGGGTGCCGGAGAGCTGCTCGCGGATCTCGTTGAGCTCCTTCTGCATCTGGGCGATGATGGCAAACATCATCTCGCGGTCGCGCGAATAGTCAACCTGCGCTGGCGTGCCAACTGTCGTCAGTTCTGCCTTGGGCAGGTAGTGGCTGAGCGTCTCGGCCGTCACGATGTTGCCAGCCTCGAACAGTGCCACTTGCTTGATGATGTTCTGCAGCTGGCGCACATTGCCTGGCCAGTGATAGCTCAGCAGACGCTTTTCTGCATCGTCTGACAGCGTAACCTCTTTGATTTCCTTGGCGTTCTTGCCCATGTTGCTGTCGATAAAGTCGCGCAGAAACTTGCGGGTCAGCAGCAAGATGTCGTCGCCGCGCTCGCGCAGTGGCGGGATGTCGATTTGCACCGTCGACAGACGGTAGTAGAGGTCCTCGCGAAATTTCCCCTCTTTGATGGCTTGAGGCAGGTTCTTGTTGGTGGCTGCCACAACGCGGATGTTGGTCTTCTGCACCGTGCTTGAACCCACCTTGATAAACTCGCCGCTCTCGAGCACACGCAACAGGCGGGCCTGCGTACTGAGGGGCATCTCGGCAACCTCGTCCAGAAAGATGGTGCCGCCGTTGGCCTCCTCAAAGTAGCCCTTGTGGTCGCGGTCGGCACCTGTGAAGGCTCCTTTCACGTGCCCAAACAGCTCACTGTCGATCGTGCCCTCGGGGATGGCGCCACAGTTCACGGGGATGTATTTGTTGTGCTTGCGGCTGCTGTTCTCACAGATGATCTTCGGAAAATTCTCCTTACCTGTGCCGCTCTCGCCGATGACGAGCACTGCAAGGTCGACCTCGGCAACACGCAGGGCGCGCTCGATGGCGGCGCGCAGGGCAGGGGCCTGTCCGATGATTGAGAACCGTTTCTGCGTCTGCTGCACGCGCTTGATCATGTCTTCTGCCATTGTTTTATTCAAATTAATGGTGTTTAAACTCCTTAACTTCTTAACTACTTACCTAGTTATCTCCTTAACTTCTTAACTAGTTACCTCGTTACTTCGTTAACTTCTTACCTCCTTAACTTCTTAACTAGTTACCTCGTTAGCTCGTTAACTTCTTACCTCGTTACTTCGTTAACTACTTACCTTTTTAACTTCTTAACTAGTTACCTCGTTAACTTCTTAACTTCTTAACTTCTTAACTTCTTAACTTCTTAACTAGTTACCTCCTTAACTACTTATTCCAGTGCCGCATGGCGTAGGTCTTCTGCTTGAGGAACGCACCCAGGTCACTTGTGTCGGGGCGCTGCGCCAGCTCGTCTGGAAGGATCGCGTTGCCCACCGAGATGCGGAACGTGTCGCCCTTGCGGCGAAAAACCTCGCTGGGAAGTTTCAGGGTGCGCAAGCGCCAGTCTATCATGCCCAGAATGGTGAACGTCAGACTGTTGTGGCCATGGAAGTAGATGGGTACAACAGGCACCTTCAGCTTCTGAATCAGGCGGATGACGTTTGGCTGCCACTCGCGATCCTCGATGTGAAGGTCGCGGGTGAACTTGCTAACTGCCCCGGCTGGGAAGAAACCCAGAGGATGGCCCTCGCGCACATGGCGGATGGCCTCGCTGATACCACGCATGCTCACTGCGCGCTTCGCCGGGTCGTCGCTCTGCAGCGCGTCGACGGCTATGAAGTTGGGGCGCATGGCGCTGATATAGTTCAATATCATGTTCACCATCACCTTGAAGTCTGCACGATAGCCGCCAACTAGTTTGATGAGCATGATGCCGTCAAGTGCACCGAATGGGTGGTTGCTAACGGTGATGAAACCGCCCTCAGGCAGATGCTCTAGCACTTCCTGGCCCCGCACCTGCATCGTGATGTCAAGGTCGTTGAGCAGGCCCTTGGTGAACGGCACGCCGGGAGTGTCACAGTTGTGGTCATGAATCCAGTTGACCTTGTCGATGGCTAGCAGACGCGATAAGAATCGCACTAGCCCAGGTTTGCCGTCAAACCAGGGAGCCATCTTCCGGATGTCATCGTAGTCGAGGACGGTACGTTTAATAGGTTCGGACATCGTTCGTTTTGTCTGACAAGTTTTTTGTTCTCGAATTGGAGCCGCAAAGTTACAACTTTTTTTTGACACAAGTGACATTTTGGCAGATTTTTTTGACAACCCAATCATTACCCTTTTTTTCGCGCATGTTTGCGGTCCAAAAACTTTCGTGCGAGTATCGCGGTCAATGCGGAATAGGCTCATTTTTCTTGCCAAGTGTACATCCAGTTTCCGTCCAAGCGATTCTCAGAGGCTTAAAAATGGCAGAAGACGTTGAATGCGAGTGAAAAAATGGGTTTTCAGCGATGTCCGAATTTCTGGCAGAAAAGTGTTGCGAACCTTTAACGACTGTGAAAAATAATTTTTTCACCCATTCTTAACCTAAAAAGAAGGAATTTTAGTAACTTTGCAAATTTGTTGATTGCTATGACCGAGATTAACATAATGTCGCAAGGGGTTGAAGCACCTCAGCTTGATTTGGACCGTTTGACGCTTTGGGTACAGGCGGTGGCACGGGCGCATGGGCGTGCGGTGGGCCGCTTGACCTATGTGTTTTGTGACGACGACTACATCCTGCAGACCAACCGGCAGTTTCTGCAGCACGACTACTACACCGACATCATCACCTTTGACTACTCGACGAGCAGGCGCATTAGCGGCGACATGGTCATCTCGCTAGATACTGTGCGCAGCAATGCGCGCCAGGGTGGGGTAGGGGAGAGAGAAGAACTGTGCCGTGTGGTCATCCATGGCGTGCTGCATTTGTGTGGCATCAATGACAAGCAGCCAGGTGAGCGAGAGGTCATGGAGCAGCACGAGAATGCCGCCCTCGCCATCTGCCCTTTATTAGAAAATTAAAAGCTACCACCTGCCCAATCGATTGTTCGATTGCTCGACTGTTCGAATTCTCCTAACTCCTAACCCCTTACCTAACTCTTAACTTATGCGGCTAGACTATGATGTCATTGTGATTGGTGCCGGCCATGCCGGATGTGAGGCGGCGTGCGCGTCGGCTCGCCTGGGGTCCGTCACCTTGCTTATCACCATCGACATGAACAAGATTGCGCAGATGAGCTGCAATCCGGCAGTCGGTGGCATAGCCAAGGGGCAGATCGTTAGAGAGATTGACGCCCTGGGCGGACGCATGGGCATCGTCACCGACCGGTCTTCGATACAGTTCAGACTGCTCAACCGCAGCAAGGGACCGGCCATGTGGAGCCCGCGTGCGCAGTGCGACCGTATGCGTTTCATGGCCGAGTGGCGCGCCATAGTCGAGAACCAACCCAACCTTTTCATCTGGCAAGACAGTGTCACCGGACTGGAGGTCGAGGATGGTGTTGTGCGCGGGGTCACTACGGCGTTGGGCGTGCGATTTGCGTGCCGTGCCGTCGTGCTCACAGCGGGCACATTTCTCAACGGACTGATGCATGTCGGGCGCGTGCAGACGCCTGGAGGCCGCGTGTCCGAGCCGCCATCGCGTGGCTTGACCGAGCAGCTGGTTGCGCTCGGTTTCAAGGCGGGACGCATGAAGACCGGCACCCCGGTGCGCATCGACGGACGCACGGTCGATTATAGCCAAGCCATTGAGCAGGAGGGAGATAGTGATTTTCACCATTTCTCGTTTCTGCCCGATGTGCGCTCGACATTGCGTCAGCGCTCATGCTGGATTGTCTACACTAATCCTCAGGTTCACAAGGTGTTGCATGACTCGCTCGCTGATTCTCCGCTCTACAATGGCCAGATCAACAGTGTCGGACCGCGCTATTGCCCAAGCATCGAGACCAAGATAGTCACCTTTGCCGACAAAGACAGCCATCAGCTGTTTGTCGAACCCGAGGGTGAGTCCACCAACGAGTGCTACCTCAACGGGTTCAGCTCTTCGCTGCCCTGGCAGGTGCAGATCGAGGCATTGTCGCAGATTCCGGCGCTGGCTCAAGCACATATCTATCGCCCCGGCTACGCCATCGAGTATGACTATTTTGAACCGACGCAACTGCATCACACCCTTGAGACAAAGTTGGTCAAGGGACTCTATTTCGCCGGACAGGTCAACGGCACGACGGGCTATGAGGAGGCCGCCGGGCAGGGCCTGGTGGCTGGAATCAATGCTCATCAGCTGATTGCCGGTGGCGAACCGTTTGTGCTGGCGCGCGACGAGGCATACATCGGTGTGCTCATTGACGACCTGGTCACAAAAGGTGTCGACGAGCCTTATCGCATGTTCACTTCGCGGGCCGAGCACCGCATACTGCTCCGGCAGGACGATGCCGACATGCGCCTGACCGAGCGGGCCTACCGGCTGGGCTTGGCCGGGCGGGAGCGCTACGAGCTTATGGTGACAAAGCGTGCGGCTATTGACCGGCTGCTGGGCTACCTGCGTGATACAAGTGTGCGGCCCGATGAGGTCAACTCCTGTCTTGAGCAGGCGGGGTCGCAGCCATTGCGCCAGGGTCAAAAGCTCTTTGACCTGGTCCTGCGTCCCCAAGTGAGCATTGACATGCTCTGCGAGGTGTTGCCGGCGCTGCGGGGCAGGGTGGGGGAGATCGAGCAGAATCGCCGACAGGAGATTGTCGAGGCCGCCGAAATACGCATCAAGTATCAGGGATATATCGACCGCGAGCAGATGGTGGCGGCCAAGTTGCAACGTCTCGACCGGTTGATGATTCGTGGCAAGTTTGACTATCTAAGCATCCAGCAAATTTCCACCGAGGGACGACAGAAGTTGGCGGCCATTGATCCAGAAACCATCGGACAGGCGGCGCGCATACCGGGCATTTCGCCCAGCGACATTAACATACTGCTCTTGCTGCTAGGTAGATAAATGCGATTTGTTTCACGTGAAACAAATCGGTCCTCAGGTGTGGCAATCCCGTGGACGTGGTGGCGGGGCCCAATGATTAATATAGTAAGATCAATATTTAGATGATATGACACAACAGCAAATCGATCAACTCAAGGGTATTGTTCGCAATATACCTGACTTCCCGGTCCCTGGAGTGCAGTTCAAGGACCTGACAACATTGTTTAAAGATGCCGAGTGCTTGAGACTGCTTGAGCAGGGACTTGTCGAGTTGTTTCAAGGCAAGGGCGTGACCAAGGTCGTCGGCATCGAGAGCCGAGGATTCATTGGCGGCAGCATGCTTGCAGCACGCTTGGGCGCAGGATTCGTGCCGGTGCGCAAACCCGGCAAACTCCCGGCCGAGACCATCCAGAAAAGCTATGCCAAGGAGTATGGCACCGACACCATCGAAATCCACAAAGATGCCATCTCGCCCGACGATGTGGTTGTCATCCACGACGACCTGCTGGCTACCGGTGGAACCATGCTTGCAGCATACGAGTTGGTCAAGTCGATGAACCCAAAGAAGATTTACATCAACTTTGTCTGTGGGCTGTCGTTCCTCAACGGACGCGACGTGCTGCCGAACGACGTCGAGGTGACCACCCTCTTTGACTTCTAGACATTCTAGACAATCTAGATTCTCTAGTCATTCTAGATTCTCTAGACATTCTAGATACTCTAGACATTCTAGATTCTCGAGACATTCTAGATTCTCTTGATATTCCAGTTGACCAAATCTAATTTTTTTAGACCGTGTTGCAACCCATGCGCGACGAACTGCGCCTGAAAGTGAGTCTGCTGCCCGACTCGCCAGGCGTCTACCGCTATCTCAATCGGGATGGCGTGATCATCTATGTCGGCAAGGCAAAGAACCTAAAGCGACGCGTCAGCTCCTATTTCAATCGTGTACACACAGTGCACCGCACCAACATGCTGGTGCGCAACATCTGGGACATGCAGTACACGGTGGTAAACACCGAAGAGGAGGCACTGGATCTGGAGAACTCGCTCATCAAGGAGTTCCAGCCGCACTACAACGTGCTGCTAAAAGATGATAAGTCCTATCCCTGGATTTGTGTCACCAAGGAACCTTATCCACGTGTGTTCATCAGCCGCGACCCGGTCAAAAAGGGAGCTAAGTACTACGGGCCTTATCCCAAGACAGAGGTTGCCCATGCTCTTATCGACACGCTGCGAAAACTCTATCCGTTAAGGACTTGCAGTCACAATGTTTCACGTGAAACAATCGAGGCCAAGAAACATCGCCTATGCCTGCAGTATCACATCCACAACTGTGAGGGATGCTGCCAGGGACTTGTGACGGTAGACCGATATAATGAGTATATTGCTGCGGTGAGGCAGATTCTCAACGGAGATACCAAGCAGGTGAGCGACTATCTCATGGCCGAGATGCAACGATTGGCCGGTGAACTGAAGTTTGAAGACGCCGAGGTCATCAAACGAAAGTATATCGTGCTCGAGAAATATCGCGCTCGATCGGTCATCGTCAGCCCGTCAATTCACAACATTGATGTCTTCTCGATCGTCAAGGACGATGATGCGGCTTTTGTCAACTATATGCACATCCGTGCTGGGTCGGTGGTGCAGAGCATCACGCTCGAGTATCGGTTGCAGGAAGGTGATGAGACCGAGCCCGGCGAACTGATGTCGATGGCCATACAGGAGGTGCGCAAGCGCTTTGCTGAAACCTACAAGGCCGACCGTGTCACCGAGGTGCTGGTCAATGTCATGCCCGATGTCGAGTTTGCCGACTTCCAATGCACTATCCCGCAACGTGGCGACAAGAGGAAATTGTTGCAGATCAGCGAGAAAAACGCCATGCAGTATCGCGACGAACGCCTGAAACTCATGGAGAAACTCAATCCCGAGCAGCGCACAACGCGCACGTTGACCACGTTGGCGCGCGACTTCCATCTGCAGGCTCTGCCACACCACATCGAGTGCTTTGACAACTCGCACATCTCGGGCACCAATGCGGTGGCGTCGTGCGTCGTGTTCCGCGAGGGAAAACCCAGCAAGAAAGACTACCGGCACTTCAACATCAAGGATGCACCGGCAGGTGATGACTATGCGGCCATGCGCGAGGTTATAGGGCGGCGCTACCAGCGCCTGCTCGACGAGCAGCAGCCGTTGCCACAGTTGCTGGTGGTGGATGGTGGCAAGGGGCAACTGTCGGCGGCAATCGAGGCACTGGAAGCCTTGGGACTGCATGGCACCATTGCGGCGATCGGCATGGCAAAACAGCTCAACGAGGTGTATTTCCCGGGCGACCAGCTGCCATTCTATATCGACAAGAATAGCGAGTCGCTGCGCGTCATCCAGCGGCTGCGCGACGAGGCGCACCGCTTTGCCATCACCTTCCATCGCAAGCAGCGAGGAAAGTCGCAGATTCATAGCGCTTTGGATGATATAGCAGGTGTCGGGCCTAAGACTAAAGAGCTGTTGCTCAAGCAATTCAAAAGCCTCAAGCGCATCCGCGAGGCCTCAGTGAAGGACCTTGCAGCGGTCATCGGCCCTAAAAAGGCCAAGACACTGCACGACCAATTGCATAGCGCTAATGGAGGCGGTGAATAACTTTAAACGCTTAATTATTAATAGGTTAATATGCGAATTGTAATACAACGTGTGCGCAATGCATCGGTTACCATCGATGGCAAGGTGCACAGCCAGATAGGCCCAGGCATGATGGTGCTGGTGGGAGTGCGCGAGGGTGACACGCTCGACGATGCCAAGTGGTTGGCTGCCAAGACGGCGGCTTTGCGCATCTATGACGACGAGAATGGTGTGATGAACCGCAGCATCATCGATGCAGGGGGAGAGGTGCTGGCAGTCAGTCAGTTCACGCTCAATGCGAGTACCAAGAAAGGCAACAGACCCAGTTATATCCATGCTGCAGGCCATGAGTTGGCAGTGCCGCTCTATCTGGCCTATTGCGAGCAGGTGCAGCAACTTGTGGGTCGCGAAGTCAAGAGGGGAGTCTTCGGTGCCGACATGCAGGTCGGTCTCATCAACGACGGACCTGTCACCATCATCATCGACTCAAAACTGAAGGAATGACGATAGAACAATTGCAACAACGTGTGGATGAGTGGATCACCACCGTGGGCGTGAGATATTTCTCGCCGTTGACCAATATGGCCATCCTCACCGAGGAGGTGGGCGAGGTGGCACGCATCATGGCACGCCGCTATGGCGACCAGAGCGAGAAACCCAGCGACCGTGACCGCGACTTGGGCGACGAACTGGCCGATGTCATTTGGGTGGTCACCTGCCTGGCCAACCAGACGGGCATTGACCTGACCGAGGCTATCGAGCGAAACTTCGAAAAGAAAACCACGCGTGATGCCACGCGTCACCAGAACAATCCTAAACTCAAGTAATTAATAATCAAAAAAATAGCAACAATGGAACACAATCATCATGACCACTGTGGTTGCGGGTGCGACCACAATCACGACCACGACAACGCGTCGCTCAATCGCTACCAGATTGTCATCGACCAGAGCCAGGTGAGTACTGACGATGCCGCCATCGCAGCCGATGTGCAGCGCATCCTGGCCGCTCACGAGCAGGAGAACCACAGCCCTGAGATCTATCAGTTCTTGCTCAACTGTGTGGACCTGACCACGCTGGCCACCGACGACAGCGAGCGTTCGGTGGCGCAGTTTGTGCAGCGTGTCAACGACTATGCCGAGGCCTATCCTCAGCTCAAGAACGTGGCCGCCATCTGCGTCTACAGCAACTTTGCGGCAGTGGTGCGCGCACAGCTCGAGGTGAGCGATGTCAACATCGCTGTGTGCAGCGCTTGCTTCCCGTCGTCGCAGGCGCACATCGAGACCAAGGTTGCCGAGACGGCGCTCGCCATTCAGGACGGTGCCGACGAGGTCGATGTGGTGCTCAACGTGGGCTACTTCCGCGACGAGGCCTGGGAGGAGATGTGCGACGAGATCTATGAACTCAAGCAGACTATCGGAGCCGACCATCACCTCAAAGTCATCCTTGAGACCGGACTGCTAAAGACTGCCGAGAACATACGCCGCGCCAGTATCCTGGCAATGCACAGCGGGGCCGACTTCATCAAGACCAGCACCGGCAAGGTCTACAGCGGCGCCACTCTCGAGGCTGCCTACGTCATGTGCCAGTGCATCAAGGAGTTCTATCAGAAGACCGGCATCCGCGTCGGCTTCAAGGCTTCGGGCGGCATCCGCACCACCGACGACGCGGTCAAGTACTACACGCTGGTCCGCGAAATCCTGGGCGAGGAGTGGCTGAACAACGGCCTGTTCCGCATCGGCGCCTCGAGCCTGGCCAACGCCCTGTTCGCCTCGATGACCGGCAGCGACCACAAGCCCTTCTGATCTCATTATCCTAGGCAAGCTAGACAGTCTAGATGCATCTAGATTGTCTAGACAGTCTAGCGCCTCTAGAAAGATTTAAAAACTATCGACCGAGTCAATCCCATATTAGCCCTCCAGCGGCAGCGAGCCTTGTTGCAGCTGGAGTTTGAGCACGAGCGCGACGAGTTCAAGCGCCTGGGCGAGGTCATCGGTGTCGGACGCAAGGTCAAGCGCGGCGACTGCTGGTGGCCCGTCGGCGTGGGGCGCAGCTACTACAACTCGCTCAACCAGCTGGTGGTGGAGGTCACGCGCAGCGAGGACGAGGACATCGAGCACAACTTTGAGTATGGCAAGCAGGTGATGTTTTTCCGCACTAGCGGACTTGACTCTATCGCTTATTTTGACTTCTCGGCAACCGTCAGTTATGCCGAGGAGCACCGCATGGTGGTCATTATGCCTGATGCCGCTGCCGTGCAGCAGTTGCAGGCGGCCGAGCAGCTCGGTGTGCAGCTGTCGTTCGACGAGACCACCTATCGGCTGATGATCGAGGCCATCGACCGTGTGTGCAGGGCCAAGGACAATCGCCTGGCGCAGTTGCGAGACCTGTTCTACAATCCCGGAAAAGAGGAGAAATTCACCTTTGCGCCGATGTCGTTCCCGTGGCTCAATCCCACCCAGGAGCGGGCAGTCAACGAGGTGCTGCGGGCCAAGGATGTGGCCGTGGTGCACGGTCCGCCGGGCACTGGCAAGACCACAACGCTGGTCGAGGCCATCTACGAGACCCTGCGGCGCGAGAGCCAGGTGCTGGTGTGCGCACAGAGCAACATGGCTGTCGACTGGATCAGCGAGCGGCTCATGGACCGGGGCATCGACGTGCTGCGCGTGGGCAATCCCACACGCGTCAACGACAAGATGCTCTCGCAGACCTATGAGCGGCGCTACGAGGCACACCCCGACTATCCGCAGCTGTGGGCCATGCGAAAGGCGCTGCGCGAGGTGCGCGACCACAGGCGCGGCACCGAGGCCTACCACCAGAAGGTGGACCGACTCAAAAGCCGCATCACCGAGCTAGAGCTGCGCATCCACAACGACCTGTTCGCGCAGGCACGCGTCATCGCATGCACCTTGGCAGGAAGCGCCAGCCGGGTGCTAGAGGGCATGCGCTTTGCCACGCTGTTTATCGACGAGGCGGCACAGGCACTGGAGGCGGCGTGCTGGATAGCCATCCGCAAGGCGGGCAGGGTAGTGCTGGCGGGCGACCACTGTCAGTTGCCGCCCACCATCAAGTGCTATGAGGCACTCAAGGGAGGATTGGGAATGACGCTGATGGAGCGCATCGTGCAGAGCAACCCGCAGGTGGTGACCCTGCTGGGCGTGCAATATCGCATGAACGAGCAGATTATGCAGTTCTCAAGCGACTGGTTCTATGGCGGCAAGGTCGAGAGTGCTCCCGAGGTGCGCGACCGCGGCATCCTCGACTGGGACACACCCATGGTGTGGATCGACACGGCCGATCTGGACGGACGAGAGGAGTTTGTCGGCGAGAGTTATGGACGCATCAACCGGGCCGAGGCAACACTGACGCTGCAGACGTTGCAGGACTACTTCGACAAGGTGGGACGACAGCGTGTGCTCGACGAGCGCCTCGATGTGGGCATCATATCGCCCTATCGCGCACAGGTGCAGCACTTGCGACGGCTCATCCGCCACAACGCGGCACTCAAGCCCTATCGCAGCCTCATCACTGTGGGCACCGTTGACGGGTTCCAGGGACAGGAGCGCGACATCATTGTCATCAGTCTCGTGCGGGCCAACGACGAGGGACAGATCGGATTTTTGCGCGACTTGCGCCGCATGAATGTCGCCATCACGCGCGCCCGCATGAAGCTCATCATCTTGGGCGACGTGTCCACCCTGACGCGCCACCCCTTCTATCGCAAACTCTACGAGCACGTCTGTGCTCTGAAATAGTCAGCAAAATTTATTTCCAGCAAATCAATGTGCGGGGCGTTCATGTCCAGGGGAGAGGCTAGTTGAGGGGGCATCGCCACATGCGTTCATTCATAACCAACGTTGATGGCATGGATTAGCGTCGAAGACGCGCTGCCTCGGAGAGGCACATTTCTGTAGCCCCCATGAGCAGCCACGAAGTGGCGCGATAAATGGGGGAACAGCGAGCCTTCGCAGGCCGGCACGTTATTGCGAAAAAATGCCCTTGAGCAGGGTCATGATGTTGTTGGTCTTGCTCTTGCCCAGCTGCAGGTTCTCAATCTCGATCACCTCGTTGTGGGCCTGCAGGCGGCGCGCCAGAGGCAGCAGCGACGCGAGCAGTTGTTCGGCTGCCGCCCGACGGTTGATCAGGCGCATCAGTGCTTTGGCCAGACCGATCGACAAGACCAGGTCTTTGTGCCCCAGCGGTTCGCCCAGCTTTTTCTGGTAACGCAGCGCCTTGGTGAAATATTTGACGGCATTGCGTCCGTTGCCCATCTGCAACATGATTTCTCCCTCGTTTTTGAGCGAGTCGACCAGCGCGTTCAGTGCCTCGCGCGTCTGTCCGGCGTCGCCGCCCTGCTCGAGCATGGCGGTGTAGAGCTGTGTGGTGCTCTGATAGTGGGCCAGCACGTTCATCTGCTTGGTGCGAGACTGTATGATGTCGGTCGATGCGTCGACGGCATAGATCAGCATCGCCGAGAAACGAAGGCTGTCGCGGGCCGCAAGCCGCTCATAGAGCTTCTGGGCGCGTGTCAGTTCTTTCGCTGCCCTGCTGCTGTCGCCGGTGGTGTGGTGGATGATGGCCAGGTTGTAGAGGATTCCGGCCAGTTGCGACTGGAAGTCGTCGGTCTTCTTTCCGGTGATCTCGGCGAGCTGGGTCAGCGCGCTCTCGGCGCTGCTCAGCGCCAGCGTGTGCATTCCCTGACCGATCATCAGTGTCATCCTGGCCAACCACAGCCAGGAGGCATAGAGCAGCGGCAGACGGTCGTTGTCGTCGGCATACACCAGATATTCGATGGCCTGCATGGCGGCTGTGTCGCGCTGGTCCTTGACAAGGAACAGCACATAGCTCATGGTCATGTCGAGCACGATTGAGGCATCGAGGCCATCGGTGGCGGGCATCTGTCCTGTCGACTCAATCTGTGCCACAGCGATGGTGACATCGTTGTGCAGGGTCGGAAAGGCTGATTCGAGTAATAAGGGCTTCAACTTCGGGTAAAGCGTTATGGAGAAAAACGTTAAAGGCTATAGGCAATTGTCGGTGCTGGCGGCGGCTTGCTCGGCGCACTGGCGCGCATTGATCAGGATGTCGTTCCAGGTGGCCTTGTCCAGAGCAAGCAGTTGCTCGCGCGTGATTGACCGACCGACGAGTTGTGAGATGATGCCGGCTGTGAGACCGGCCTGCCAGCCAAGCAAATTCTCGGTGGCGGGGTTCTCTGCTGGCAGCTCCAGGCCGAGCGAGAACATGTGCATGCTCAGCGAGCGGGTCAGGTGAACATAGTTGCGGCAGTAGAACTCGATGTGTCCGTGATAGGCCTCGTCGCCCGTCTCGCCCGGAAAGATGTCGTGGATGTCCTGCTCATGCGCAATGACGATGTCGCTGATCTCGAGGTTCTCCAGCAGGTGAGGCATGACCTTGGTCAGGCGGTAGCCAATGCCGTGCTGGAAACCTGGCAGATAGATCAGGATGGCGCGGCGCTCGACGGCATACTTCAACAGGTCGTAGAGACGCTGGCGCTGAGGCAGGTCGATGGCATATAGCGAGCCGAAGAGAACGATGTCGTCCTCGTCGATGCGCGGCCACACGATGTCAAACCGTGTCTTGGGGTAGACACCATAGTTGACAATCTGCTTGCCCGAGCCGCTAGGGAAGATGGCCGAGAACGGGGTGGCTCCGTCAGGATAGCGGTCAACGAGGCTGGTGTCAACGCCGTGGCGGTCCAGATAGTCGATGATGATGTCGCCCACGGCGTCGGTGGTGCACTCACTGAGCATGACACAGTTCAGGCCCAGGCTGCCCAACGAAGCGGCGGCACAGGCGATGCGGCCGCCCACAAACGACCGTACGGGCTTGGCGTCGACAAACAGGGTGTCGAGCACCGATTCGCCAATGGCAATAATCTTTCTCATTGTTTGGTTGTGAGTTTCGGGGTTTCTGTTTCAGATTCCGGGCTGCGAGCTGTTCGGCGACAGGCGCTAAAAGCCCTCGTAGGCGGCGATGTCGTGGCGCCACTCGTCGCTGATGGGGGCGGGCAGCCCCGTGTCGATGTCAAAGTAGCACAGCACGCTCTGGCACTGGCACTTGACCTCGCCGGTGTCGACGTTGACCAGCTGTTGCAGCATGTGCACACTCTTGTTGCCCAGTTGTGTGCACTGGGTGAGCACCTCGACATGCTCATAAAAGCGCGTCTGGGCCATGAAGTCGATGCCCATGTGCACAATCATCAGCGAGGGTTTTGTCCACTCGATATAGCCGTGCTTGACCTTGACAAAATAGTCATTCTTGCCCAGGTCAAACATCTCGAAGTAACTGGTGTTGTTGAGGTGGCCCAGCATGTCGATGTCGTTGAAGCGCATCTGGATGGCTGTGTGGCATTTGAAGGGCCTCTCAACAGGAGCAATATCTTTCAAATGATTGAATAGTTAATGGTGAATAATTGTTGATGAATTATGAATTATGAATTATGAATTATATTCAGGCTATCTGAACACAATCTCGTGGATAACATCACGGCCCAGCGCGTCGTTGATGCGCTGGATGATGCTCGAGCGCATGAGCATCAGTTCGTTGCGAAGAGGAGCCGAGGTGATGTGAACGGTCATCACTCCGCCGGCAACACTGCGGCTGGCTGTGTAGCGGTTGATGCCTTGTCCCACAACCTGGGGCCACAAGGTGCTGGCACGCAGCTCGTCTAGCCGAGTGTCGAGGCGCTCCTGTTGCATGAAGTGCTCGACTATCTGGCCGATGGTCTGGGCCTCGGTGCGCTTCATCGCTCACCTCCCTTCTCCAATGGGCTGCACTGGCCATCGGCAACGACAAACATGCGATGGTCGCCCTGCATGCGCCGCACGATGTGGTCGATGTGGGTGCGATTGGTGTCGGTGATAAAAATCTGCCCGAAACGGTCGCTGGCCACCACCTCGACGATGCGCTCGACACGATCAGCGTCCAGCTTGTCAAAGATGTCGTCCAGCAGCAGGATGGGAGTCACCGGGGTCACCTGACGCAGAAAGTCAAACTGGGCCAGGCGCAATGCCAGCGTGTAGGTCTTGCACTGACCCTGAGAGCCGGTGCGGCGCATAGGCCACCTGTCAAGCAGCAGCTCGATGTCGTCGCGGTGGACGCCACGTGTGGTGTAGCCGATGGCCCAGTCGCGATCGCGGCTCTGCTGCAGCAATTCAAGCATTGTGGTGCCCGTGAGCTGGCTGTTGTAGGTCAGGCTCACCTGCTCCTGGCCGCCGGCGATGGCACTGTAATACTGCATGAAGATGGGAGTGAAACGCTCGATAAAGTCGGCGCGACGACGATGAACCAACTCACCTGTCTGCTGCATGACTGCCTCGACAGTCTCATAGAGCAGCGGGTCGCGCATCTGGTTGCGGATCATCGAGTTGCGCTGCTCGACAGCTTTGCCATAGCGGATGAGGGCCTCGAGATACTCCTTGTCGCCCTGAGAGATGATCTGGTCCATCAGGCGGCGGCGCTCCTCGCCTGCTCCGCGTATCAGGTCCCAGTCCATGGGAGAGATCATCACCACAGGCAGTAGACCGATGTGCTGGCTCAGACGCTTGTACTCCTTGCCGCCACGCCTGACCACCTTGCGCTTGCCGCGCTGAAGCGATACGGTCACCTGCTCGTCCACATCGCGGCGGTCGTAGGTGGCCTGCAGCATCATGTAGGGCTTGTCGTGACGGATGGTCGCCTGGTCGGTCGGGGCATTGTAGCTGCGGCAGAAACTCAGGTAGTAGATGGCATCCAGGATGTTGGTCTTGCCCATGCCGTTGTTGCCGATGAGACAGTTCACCCCATCGGCAAAGTCGAGACTTGCCTCGGCGATGTTCTTGTAGTTGAGTATGTTGAGGTGTCGCAATTTCATTCAAACCACAAAGTTAGTCATTTGTTGCCACACAGCGGATGATTTGACACAAAAAAAACGACCGAGGAAATTTTTTTTAGCGATTTTTCGGTCTATTTCAAAAAAAATGACTACCTTTGCAGTCGCAAGTGTTGGGAAGATCGCATAGCGGCAATTGCGGCGGACTGTAAATCCGCTCCTTCGGGTTCGGTGGTTCGAGTCCACCTCTTCCCACCAGTGTCCACCTGGCGTGTCAAGGCGTCAGGTGGTTTTTTTGTATGCAACCAGCACCGCTAGGGGAGGGGAACCGAAACGAGCGACCAGAGGCCAGGTGAGGGGTCATCCTCTTCTCAATTCATAATTCATAGCGTGGTGACTCAACTCCACCCCTCCCCTGCTAGGGGAGGGGAAGAAAAGGGGCATCTCCAAGCTCCCCTCCCCTTTCGCAAAGGGGAGGGGGTTGGGGGTGGGGTTTGACACACCAGGCGAAGTCTCTGGCCCCCTACGTCCCAGCCGTGGCGACCCGTTCGGTCGGATTTGTAATCCGACCGCTATTGAGTATAAGGATTTGCAATCCGAAATAAGCGCATTATAAAATTTGCGCAAGCCGAATGCAATATCAAGCTTGCTTGAACATTGCTGAGGCGCAGCCAAATTTATCTAAATGCTTATACTCAATCCTGCTGGATTGCAACCACGAAGTGCTCGCGACCGAACGGGAGCCCGAAGGGCAAGCGAAGCGCAGCAAATCCAGCAGAACTGGTCTGTTCCCCTGCCATGCGAGGCGAAGGAAAAGTCGGTGAATAGATCACAAAACCGATAGATAACTATAAAAAATGTCAACAAAACGATTGTAGACTATTTTTTTGTTTACCTTTGCCGATTAATTTTCGTCAAATCCTAAACTTACCTCATAAACCAAACGCTATGAAGAAGATTTTAACACTAGCAGTTGTCGCGATGATGGCCTGCAGCACAGCAATGGCTGTGCCAGCCAAGCCGGGATACCAGACCTACGTGCAGCGTGACGGCTCACGAATCACCGTCCAGGCGATGGGCGATGAGTTCTTTCACTATTTTGTCACCAGCGACGGCCTGCCAGTCGACTGTGACGACAATGGCGACTTCTACTATCTGACCGCGGCAGGACGCTCGGCAGTGCTCGCTCATGATGCCGACAGGCGCACTGCCGGCGAGCTCACCTACCTCCAGCAGCAACGGGCGTCGATGCAGTCGGTCGAGACTGCTCGCCACAAGGCACGGCGCATCAGCGCGCGACGCAAGGCCGGACAGACACAGGTGCCCACCATCGGCAGCCCCCGTGTGCCCATCATCCTTGTGCAGTACACCGACAAGAAGATGTCCAACACCAAGCAGCAGTTCGAGGCCCAGTATAAGACTGGCCCAAAGAGCGTCCTGCAATACTTCACCGACCAGTCCAATGGCAAGTACACGCCGCAATATGACATCTACGGCATCTATGACCTGCCCAAGCAACGTGCCTACTATGGCGGAAACAAGGATGGCAACGACTCGTGTGTCGCCACGATGGTCTATCATGCCATTGTCCAGGCCGGCGACGACATCGACTGGAGCCAGTATGACAACGACGGCGACGGCGAGGCCGACGTGTGCATCGTGGTCTATGCCGGAGTGGGCGAGGCACAAGCGTCGCGCACCGTGCCCGCGTCGGTGTGGCCCTGTCAGTGGGACCTCAACTCGGGAGCCTACTACAACGACGGCCCGGGCGCGCAGACGCGCAACGGTGTGCTCATCAACCGCTTTGCCGTGTTCAACGAGACATACGGCTCGAGCGACTATGGCACCACGATGGATGGAATCGGCACCTTCTGCCACGAGTTCTCGCACTGCCTGGGACTGCCCGACTTCTACGAGACCAGTTATGGGCACGGATACTATGGCATGGGCACATGGAGCCTGATGAACAGCGGATGCTACAACGGAGGGTCAATTAGTGGCGACACTCCCGTGGGATACAGCGCCTATGAGAAAAACTTCATGGAATGGATTGACCTCATCGAGCCCGTCGAGAACACCAGATACACGCTGCCAGTGTTCAACGCCAAGGCCGAGGCTACCGACCAAGCCATCAAGATCACCAGCCACCTCAACAGCAACGAGTATTTCATCCTCGAGAACCGGCGCAAGCAGGGATGGGACCAGTACATCGCCGACGAGGGCGTGCTCATCACCCACTTCACCTATGTTGCCGACCGATGGGAGGAAAACACACCCAACAACGAGGCCATCCAGCTGGCTACCATCATTGCCGCCGACAACCAGGCCAGCACCTACAGCGAGGCTAATGACTGCTATGGCAAGACCAACCACGAGTTCTCGCCAACAAGCACACCGGCATCGGTGCTCAACATGCGCGCCAACGGCACACTGGCATCGCAGACTGGCGCCGCCGGAACGCTCAACAAGCCCGTCACCGACATCACCATCAACAGCGACGGAACGGTGTCGCTGTGGTATGTCAAGCTCGACTTCTCGGTCACTCCCGAGCAGCTGCAGATGAAGGTGGGCAAGGGCAGCACACAGACGGCCGTCTTCACCGTCACCGGCAAGGACATGCCCAAAGATGTGACCCTGCAACTCAATGACGACGATGGCGTGTTTGCACTCGACAAGAACACGCTCACGGTGGCCGAGATGGCTCAGGGAGCACCTGTGGCGGTGACCTTCAGCCCGCAGGAGGTCCGTCCCTACAATGCCACGGTCGACGTGGTGTGCGAGGGCGTCGACACGCTCACCGTCACGCTGGCAGCCCAGGGACTGATTGAGTCGGAGACACCGGTGATGCAGCCCGCCGACACCACGGCAATCACCGCACGCTCGTTCCGTGCAGCATGGACCGATGGCTCGCCGGCGCAGAACGTCAAGAGCTACACGCTCCATGTCGACTACAAACCGCAGTACAGCTTGCTCTATGACAAGAACTTCACTGGCTGGCAAGACGTGGCGCAGTCCTACTGGCTGTGGAACGAGTTCACCGACATCGCAGCCAACCTGAGCAACTATGGCCTGGAAGGATGGACGGGAGAGTACATCTACAGCCACAACGGATATATGCAGCTGGGCAACGTCCAGAGCGGCTGGAGCGGCAGCAACGAGGCAGGCAAGTTGGCAACTCCCCAGTTCGACCTCAGCGGCTATGACGGCAAGGTCACACTCATCATCGACGCTAAGGCACAGACGGCAGGCAGCACACTCACCATCAAGGCGATGGACGGAGCAAGCCAGATTGCCAGCCAAAATGTGACCATGACCACCACCCAGGCACAATATGTACAGGTGCTTGACGCCAATGCATCGGCAAAATCAAGTCTCGTCCTCTCGACGGCCACCGGAAAGCCCGTGCAAGTCTATGCCATCAAGGTCTATGCAGGCGACTACAGCCAGAATGCCGACCAGGCACCGATGCTGGTTGCCAGCGAGCAGGGCGACTCGCTGCACCGCGTCATCGAGGGCATCACCGAGCACCAATACACAGTCCAAGGCTTGCGCGCATACGGCACGTTTGACTACTGGGTCGAGGCAGTCTATGTCGACGACACCCACAGCGCGATGAGCAACATCCAGACTGTGGTGTTGCGCGATGTGACCGTCACCACCCTGACGGGCGATGTCAACGCCGACGGCTCGGTCGACATTGCCGATGCCAACATCCTGATCAACATCATGCTGGGCAAGGACAACGCCGACAACTACGCCGGACGAGCCTACGTCACCCCGGGCGACCAGATTGTCGACATCACAGATGTCAACACGGTCATCAACATCATGCTGGGCAAGCAATAGTCAATGCATAACTGAAAGCCCCCTTATTCCCCCTTTTCCAAAAGGGAATGAAAGGGGCATCTCTGAGCTCCCCTCCCCTTTCGCAAAGGGGAGGGGGTTGGGGGTGGGGTTTGACCCGCCAGGCGAAGGCAGCAGGGCAGCTCCCCTCCCCCCGTTCGGTCGGATTTGTAATCCGACCGCATTTGAGTATAAGGATTTGCAATCCGAAATAAGCGCATTATAAAATTTGCGCAAGCCGAATGCAATGTCAAGCTTGCTTGAACATTGCTGAGGCG
>Ga0256404_1003952_pt1 | contig 28990 bp, 21 predicted proteins | sample RumenRJG_01DNA_FD_185990 | JGI IMG/M metagenome (GOLD analysis project Ga0256404, IMG submission 185990) | Bovine rumen microbial communities from Lethbridge, Alberta, Canada - RJG_01 | ecosystem: Host-associated > Mammals > Digestive system > Stomach > Rumen | place: Canada: Alberta | collected...
ACTGTAATAATCTTTATCATAGTTCTGTCCGACCGGCCAGGCTTTCCTGCTCTATTGTTCGTTTTTGTCTTCTATAGGAATGACTTGTCGCTTGTGCGCGCACTCAATGAACTTGTGTACGCGCGCTGCTTGTCTTTCTTCTGTTCGCAGTCTGTCAAAGATCTAATCTCGTGCCTCCCTTGCGGAAAGCGAGTGCAAAGGTACGACCTTTTTCGCAACTGAACAAATCTTTGAAGAACTTTTTTTGAAAAAAGATAATATTTTCCCCTTTTTGAAGAAGTTTAAGATTTATAAACACTAAAAAGCACGTCTTTTTGAGAGAAAAGACCTACCTTTGCAACGAATTTCGAGGATGGTCACCAAGGACTTTGCCATTTCGGTAAATGAATAAACATCTATTAGGTAATATCCTGTATATACAAATGCGGTACTTATATATATATAATAATGTGTAGAGGTACTCATATACAAACCATGCCTGAATATTTCAGAAGCCAATGAACCTTTCAAAAGATGAATTACTTGCGCTGGTCAGGAAAGGAGCGCGGAACATGTCGTGGCAAGAGAAGTTGCGATTGACTGTGCTATTGAGTCTGCCTGCCATGGTGGCACAGATTTCGTCTGTGGCGATGCAGATTATTGATGCTGCCATGCTAGGACATCTTGGAACAAAAGAGTCGGCGGCTGTCGGTTTGGTCTCAACCACCATCTGGTTGTTCGGAGGCCTTTGTTCCGCTTTTGCAGCAGGCTTTTCCGTACAAGTGGCTCACTACGTGGGTGCTGAAGATTTGCGGGGTGCTCGAAACATCATCCGGCAGGGTCTCTTTTCCGGATTAGTATTCAGTTTGTTGCTTGCATTGATTGGGCTATTCATTGCCCCTCACCTACCTGTTTGGTTAGGTGCCGACAAAGAAATTCACACTGGTGCATCCGAATATTTCAGCATCGTGGCAGCAGCACTCCCTGTTTTGGAAATCAACATGCTGGCAGCAGGCAGTTTACGGTGCAGCGGCAACATCAAGATACCCAGTTTCCTGAATGCCTTGATGTGTGTACTGGATGTAATATTCAATTACCTTTTCATCTTTGTTTTTCACATGGGCACAGCGGGTGCAGCCTACGGCACCTTCCTCGCCTACGCCATCACGATGTCCCTGATGATTTACTTCATGACGGCGAAGGATCAACAACTGCGATTTTCCCTTGACACAGAGTTGATGGGGAAATGGAATTTCACTCGCTACATTCCGAACAAGAACACCATGAAGAGAGCATTCACCATAGGTTCCCCCATCAGCCTTGAACGCGGCGTGATGTGCGGCGCTCAAATTGCCATTACAGGCATCATCGCCCCGTTAGGATCCGTCGCCATTGCCGCCAACACCTTTGGCATCAACATTGAGAGTGTGTGCTACATGCCTGGTTACGGGATTTCCGAGGCTGCAACTACACTCGTGGGACAAAGCCTCGGAGCCAAGCGGAAAGACCTAATGCGTAGTTTTGCATGGATATCCGTATGCTTGGGAATGGCGATTATGGCATTGATGGGCATACTGATGGCTGTGTTCGCACCCGAGATGATGCAGATGGTCACTACTGATAACGGGGTGGTCGAACTCGGTGCTGAAGTGCTTCGCATTGAAGCATGGGCAGAACCCATGTTCGCTGCCAGCATCGTGGCATATGGTGCATTCGTGGGGTCTGGAAAGACATTGGTTCCCAGCCTCATGAACTTAGGCAGCATTTGGATTGTCCGTCTCACTTTAGCACTGCTGCTGGCTCCATCAATGGGATTGCAAGGTGTATGGATAGCCATGTGCATCGAACTCTGCTGGCGCGGTGCTGCATTCCTTTTCCGTCTGCGCGGACGAAGTTGGAGCAACATCAGCATGGAAGAAGCCAAGCGCCCCACGACTCAAAAAGAAAAAGAAGACTTAATCATAACTGACACTATTTATGAGAACTATTAAGAATCAAGAATTTGGAGGAGAACGTCCATTATATGCTTCTCACGACCTGCGGCTGGAGAATGTCACCATCCACATTGGTGAATCATCCATCAAAGAGAGCAACAATATTGAGGCTGAAGACTGTCGTTTCGAAGGCAAATATGTATTCTGGGAGACAGACGGATTCCGCATCAACAACTGCTACTTTGCCGAAAGCGCACGAAGCAGCCTATGGTATTCACGCAACTGCCGTATGACCAGTTGCAAGGTCGATGCTCCCAAATTGTTTCGCCGTATGGACGGAATCTATGTAGCCGACACGGACTTTCCCAACGGAGAGCAGTATTTTTGGGACTGTCAGAACATAGAACTGAAGAACGTGAAGATTGAAAAATGCGACTATGCCTTCATGCACTGCGAGAACATCCGGCTTGACCGCTTTCACATGGAGGGCAACTATGGTTTTCAATATGCCAAGAACGTGGAGATTCACAATGCCATCATCAATTCCAAAGATTCTTTCTGGGAATCGGAGAACGTGACCATCTACGACTCTGAAGTGAACGGAGAATACCTCGCTTGGTACGGCAAGGACATTCGCCTTGTTCGATGCCACCTCACAGGTGAACAACTTCTCTGTTATGTCGATGGGCTAATACTTGAAGACTGCACCTTTGGCCCCGACGCCAACCTCATCCTCGAATATTCCACAGTAAACGGCAACATCAAGGGGAATGTACACAGCATTAAGAACCCCACCAGCGGCACCATTGTGGTAGAAGGGGAAATAGGAGAATTGATCTGGGATGAAAATCAGAAAGCACCTGCAGATGCGAAAGTAATAGAAAAAGGCTTATGACTTACGATTTTGACAAAATCATCAGCAGAAGAGGCACCAACTGCGTAAAGTGGGATGAATTCACCGACCCTGACATCATTCCTCTTTGGGTGGCAGACATGGACTTTGAAACAGCCCCCAGTGTGCAGCAAGCCCTTATGAAACGCATGCAGCACGGCTGTTTCGGCTACACGCTGGTGCCTGAAAGTTTCTACAATGCCACCATTCAGTGGTTCCAACATAGACACGGGTGGAGCATCGAAAGACCTTCTTTCATCTACACCAGTGGTGTGGTTCCCGCCATCTCCGCCATCATCAAGGCTGTGACAAGCCCTGGTGACAAAGTGCTGGTGCAGACACCCGTCTATAACTGCTTTTTCTCCAGCATCCGCAACAACGGGTGCACATTGGCAGAAAATCCTCTCAAGATGGAAGGCAACCGTTATGAGGTTGATTGGCAAGATTTCGAGGCAAAATGTGCCGACCCATCCGTGAAGGTCTTTCTTCTCTGCAATCCGCACAACCCTGCCGGCCGTGTGTGGACACGCCAAGAATTAGTACAAATGGGCAACATCTGTCTCAAACATGGTGTCTTCGTCATCAGCGACGAAATTCATTGCGAGTTCGTCATGCCCGGACATACCTACACCCCATTTGCCTCTATTTCCGAAGACTTTGCCATGAATTGCGCCGTATGTCTGTCCCCTTCCAAAGCCTTTAATATTGCAGGACTGCAAATCGCCAACATCATCGTGAAGAACGAAGAGGTGAGGAAGCGAGTAGATAAGGCCATCAACATCAACGAAGTGTGCGATGTCAATCCTTTCGGTGTGATAGCCCTGCAAGCCGCCTACTCTGCCGAGGGTGAGGAATGGCTCAACCAACTCTGCCACTACATCAGCGACAATTATCTAATGGCTTGTCAATTGTTCACCGAAGCCCTGCCACAATGCCCCGTTACCACGCTGGAAGGCACCTACCTGATGTGGGTGGACATCCGTGCCACAGGCAAGACCTCGCGCCAAGTGACCGACCACCTGCTGCGAAAGGCTAAAGTCTATGTTAACTGCGGCACCATGTATGGCGAAGCAACAGGCGAAGGATACATTCGTATCAATCTTGCCACCCGTCGAAACCTCTTAGAGGAGGGCATCATGCGTATCATAAAGAGCCTTCAGGCATAGTTTCACAACAACAAATACACACCTTTCAATATCAAACAAGGGAAGATGCGAAAACATCTTCCCTTTTCATTTATTGCATGTGATTGATTATTTAAGCAAGTCGTCGAGTGCAGACTTGAAATCGCCACCATCCTGTGCTGGAGCCTCATTGTTGGACTCGTTATGACGTGGCTGACGGTCATTGTGCTCTGGACGTGGACGACGCTCGCCACGTTCCGGGCGTGGACGACGCTCACGCTGTGGACGCTCCACATAGTCAGCAGGCTTCTCGATGAGGGCACGACGAGAGAGTTTGAACTTGCCCGTCTTCTGGTCGATGTCGATGAGTTTCACATCAATTTCATCACCTTCCTTGATGCCAGCCTCTTCCACGGTGTCAAGACGTTTCCAGTCAATCTCGCTGATATGGAGCAAACCATCCTTTCCAGGCAAGAACTCAACGAAGCATCCATAAGGCATCACTGAACGAACGGTGCCGTGGTAAACCTCACCTACCTCAGGAATAGCAACGATAGCCTTGATCTTAGCCAAAGCAGCCTCGATGGCATCGCGACCAGGAGCAGAAATCTGCACCTTGCCCACGCCATCCTCTTCATCGATGGTGATGACAGTTTGAGTATCTTCCTGCATCTGCTGGATCACCTTACCACCAGGACCAATGACAGCACCGATGAACTCCTTCGGAATGATAATCTGCTCAATGCGTGGTACGTGTGGCTTAAGTTCTGGACGTGGTTCAGAAATAGTCTTCATCATCTCGCCCATGATGTGCTCACGACCAGCCTTTGCCTGCATGAGCGCCTTCTCAAGGATTTCGTATGAGAGACCGTCACACTTGATATCCATCTGAGTGGCTGTCAGACCGTTCTTCGTGCCAGTGGTCTTGAAGTCCATATCGCCGAGGTGGTCTTCATCGCCTAAGATGTCAGAGAGGATAGCGTACTTGTCTTCGCCTGGGTTCTTGATGAGACCCATAGCAATACCAGCCACAGGGTTCTTGATAGGCACACCTGCATCCATCAGTGCGAGTGTACCCGCACAAGTGGTAGCCATAGATGAAGAGCCGTTTGACTCCAGCACATCGCTGACCACACGGACAGTGTATGGATAATCATCTGGAAGTTGTCCCTTGATGCCACGCCATGCGAGGTGACCGTGACCGATTTCACGACGACCCACACCACGCTGTGCCTTTGCCTCACCCGTTGAGAATGGAGGGAAGTTGTAGTGAAGGAGGAACTTCATGTAGTAGCGCTCCAATGCACCGTCAACCAACTTCTCGTCGAGCTTCGTGCCAAGAGTGACAGAAGCCAATGCCTGTGTTTCACCACGAGTGAAAATAGCACTTCCGTGAGGTCCAGGCAGTGGAGAAACCTCGCACCAGATAGGACGGATGTCAGTGGTCTTACGACCATCAAGACGCACACCCTCATCAAGGATGCAACGACGCATGGCATCACGCTCTACATCGTGGTAGTAACGGTCAATCAACGTGTATTTCTCATCCAATTCCTCTTCGCTCAAATCAGTGTGAGCAGCAGCGTATGCCTCCTTGTAATCTTCACGAATCTTCTCGAAAGCCTCTGTACGAGCCTGCTTCTCAAGACCCTGCTTCGTCACATCGTAAGCAGGCTGGTAGCACTTAGCAGCGAGGTCTGCCTTCAAGTCATCATCATTCACCTCATGACAATACTCACGCTTCACGTCCTTGCCAAGTTCCTTCATCAGTTCCTTCTGCAAGCGGCACTGTGGCTTGATAGCCTCATGAGCAGCCTTCAGAGCCTCAAGAAGGTCCTTCTCCTGCACTTCCTTCATCTCACCTTCCACCATCATGATGTTCTCCTCAGTGGCACCAACCATTAGGTCCATATCAGCCTCCTTCAACTGCTCGAAGGTGGGGTTGATGACAAACTCGCCATTGATGCGAGCCACACGCACCTCTGAGATAGGACCTTCGAAAGGAATATCCGAGCAAGCCAGTGCTGCGGAAGCAGCAAAACCAGCCAGAGCATCCGGCATATCTTTGCCATCGGCAGAAAAGACAATGACATTCACATAAACCTCTGCGTGATAGTTCGATGGGAACAGAGGGCGGAGGGCGCGGTCAACAAGACGGCAAGTGAGGATTTCCTCATCGCTTGCCTTACCTTCACGCTTGGTGAAACCTCCAGGAAAACGGCCATTAGCCGAATACTTCTCACGATACTCTACCTGGAGTGGCATAAAATCTGTTCCCGGTACTGCATCTTTCGCTGCACAAACAGTGGCGAGGAGCATGGTGTCATTCATGCGGAGCATCACCGCTCCATCCGCTTGCTTTGCCAGCTTTCCCGTTTCGATGCTGATTTCTCTTCCATCAGGCAACGAAACTTTCTTTGTAATTACATTCATTTTGTTTGTTGAAAAAAATATAAAACATCTATCATCGTGCCACGCGCGGCACGAACTTTTTCGCTTAACGTCGTTAAAAAATCGGACAAAGGTAGCCTTTTTTCTGCACATAGCCGCTATCTTTGCCCGAAAATCTTCGTTTTTCCCTATTTTTTAGCGAATTATGATGAGTTTTGATCTTTAAAGCACTCTCATCGTCACCTCAAAAGCAAATCTTACTTCATGACTATCAGATATGGAGAGGTTTCCCAAAACTCTTTTGTATTGATGATTTTAAGCGTTGATGTTCCGTCGTCATTCTTTGTGAGTGTATAACTCGATTCGGGCTTTTCGGTCAACAACTTTGGTGATTTTGAATCAATCACCAAAGTGTTGAAACTGCGCGTATCCACTTGATGGAACACATCATTATTAATATTAGAATAGTTCGCATGCTTCTTGCCCAACACACCTCCCGACAACAAACCAAGATCCCTCAATTCACCTTTAGTCTTTACGATGTAGAAAGCCTGATGCAAGCGTTTCTCCTGCTCGTTGTTTTGGGCCTTCAAATTGCCAGATTCGACAGTCAGCACATCCACTTTGCCTCGAAGTTCCGCAATCCTGGCATCCCGATTCTTCACCGTTTCTTCTAAATTAGCGATTCCGGCACTCTTCTCCTCCAACTGCACGCTCAGATATTCCAACACCTTTTTCAAATCGGCAATGGCACTTCCGCTCGCAACACTATCTGCTGTCAACTGATCTATCTCGGCCTTCTTCCTGTCAAGCATTTCCCTAAATGTTTTCAATTGTGAAAGAATCACATCTTTGGGAGTTGACTCATCAAATTGAGTCAACTCCATCTCCTGCTGCTGAATAGAATCAATGCTCAGAGCCACAGAGCGTAACATTTCACTCATTTGTTCTGCCTCATGTTGTTCCAGAGAATCCAGCAATTCCTGCTCATCAAGTCCAAAAGCAAGATCTGTCAGCCTCGACAATTGGTCACACGCTACCAATGTAGTCAACATAAATCCAGCGATAAGAAATTTTATCGTTTTCATAATCGGATTAAAGTTTTACCCTTGTTAGTAAAAAAAATCTTCGTAAATGCACAAACACATTGCAAATGTAAGCATTTTCTTCTTATCCACAAAAAAAACGGACAAAAAAGATGAAAAAAACATTCTTCCTCTCTGAATCTGTCAGATAACAAACCTAAGAAAAGAATATGTAACGCACTTGTCTGGCGGTGGGAAGACCAGAACCGATGAAGACATTTCCCCTCTTTTCCACTTTTTTCATGCTTATCTTTGTCATGTTCGTCTTTTTCCGTACTTTTGCAAAAAGATTTGAAAACAATGAAGAAGATTTTTACCATCATAGCTGTGGGAGCCTTGATGTTGGTTGCTTGCGACAACACCCCAAAATTCCGTGTAGAAGGCACCATTGAAGGGGCTAAAGACTCCATGTTGTATTTCACCCAAAGCACATTGGATGGGGTGCAGCGGTTGGATTCCGTGAAATTGAAGGAGGGCGGGACCTTTTCCTTTGAGGCAAAGGCACCCACGGAGGCGCCCGAATTTTATGCCTTGCAGATAGGAACACACGTGATTAACTTTTCCGTTGACAGCACGGAAAGCATCACCATCACCGCCCAGTTGCCGACATTGGAAAAAGATTACGTCATCGAAGGCAATGAAAGCAGCAAGAAAATCAAAGAAATAGACTTGATGCGGCAGGAGATACAGGCACGAATCATTAAGTTTGAAAAGAATGAGGACATGCTGCCAGGTGACCGAAAAGACAGTATCGAGAGTACCCTCACCACCTATAAGGAAAAGGTGAAGATGGAGTATATCTTCAGCAACCCCACATCGGCTGCGGCATACTATGCTGTGTACCAAAGCATCACGGACTTGGGAGGCACCTTCATGCTGTTCAATCCGTTGACCGACCGCACTGACGTAAAATGCTATGCCACCGTTGCAACTGCTTGGGATGGTGCCCATCATGACGCTCCCCGCACACAACAACTATGCAACATGGCAATCAAGGGGATGGATAACACGGCTGCACCACAACAGAAAGTGATTGACGTGGACGAAAGCAAGGTGTCGGAAGCTGGTATCATCGACATCAACCTGCCCGACATCAACAGCAAGATGCGCAGCATCAAAGACCTAAAAGGAAAAGTCGCGCTCCTCGATTTCACCCTCTACGGAGCAAAAGAATCAGCCGAGCGCACTCGACTGTTACGTACGCTCTACGAGAAGTATCACGCACAGGGTTTTGAGATATACCAGATTTCTTTGGATGAAGACATCCACTTTTGGAAGTTCTCCTGCGAAAACCTGCCTTGGGTGTGTGTGCATGAGACAGACGGCACCACCACACAAATATATAATATTGTCGATCTGCCCACATTCTTCCTCGTAAATCGCAACAACGAGATTGTGGTGAGAAGCGACTTTATGGAGGGGACACTGGAAGATAACATCCAGCGGCTGCTGTAAACCACAAATTCTTGACTACGAATTTTAAAGACTACGAATTTCACGAATTGAACGAACTCCAAGCAACAGGTTTTTCTATGAAGAAACTCACCGCATGGAATTCGTTCAATTCGGGAAATTCGTAGTTTTTATTATCTGTATCACACGTATTCCTCGCCAAGGTTCAGTTGTGCATCATTCACAAACTTTCTAATGTTCTTCTGGTCACCCTTCTTGCAAATGACCAGCACATTGCCCTCTTCCACCACTACATAATCTTCCAGTCCCTGCACCACCGCGACATGGCCGTCGGGCAGTTTGATGATGCAGTCCTTGCAATCGTAGAGGAGCGACTTCGAGTCGATGACCACGTTGCCCATATCCGATTGCGGAAGGGCTTCATGTACAGCAGCCCATGTGCCAAGGTCAGCCCATCCGAAGTGACACAACATCACATCCACATTGTCAGACTTCTCAAGCACGCTCTGTTCGAGGCTCATGTTGGGACACTTCGTGAATAGTTCCATTAGCAAGTCGGCAATATAATCACCCGCATTGTAACGCTCCACCACTTTCTCCACAATGCCCGCAAACTCTTCGCTGGCACTCTCCAACGCCCCCAAGAAGGCATCAGCGCTCCACATGAAAAGGCCTGTGTTCCATAGGAACTCACCACTTTCAAAGAATATCTTCGCGAACTCATTGGCGGGCTTCTCTGTGAAACTTCTCACCTTGTAGATGTGAGAATAGTTCTCCAACTCATCCGCCATCTGAATGTATCCATAGGACACTTCCGGACGGCTTGGCTTAGCACCCATTGTCAGCAACACATCATTGTCGCCCACAAAGTCCAAGCCCTTCAACACATCAGTCTGGAAAGCCTCATGGTCAGTAATGTTTTGATCAGACGGACTCACGATGAATCGTCCCGACGGGCAACGGCGCTTTACTTCCAACGCCGCCCATGTCACTGCCGGCACCGTGTTTCGTCGCATCGGTTCCATCAGGATATTCTCATATTTTATGCCTGGAATCTGCTCCATCACCAACTGACGATAATTCTCATTCGTCACAATGATGATATTGTCGGTGTTGATGAAACTTGCAAACCGCTCATAGGTCATCTGCAAGAAAGTCTTACCAGTCCCCAACACATCAATAAACTGCTTGGGTTTCTTCTCGCGGCTCATAGGCCATAGACGCGAACCCAATCCGCCAGCCAATATTACACAATAATTCCTTTTGTCCATATTCATCAAATTTTAGAAGTATCCACTCTACATAGGTTAGTTAAAAATCATGGGCGAATATAGACATAAAAACTATTTCCACCAAATTATTTGGCGGAAATAACCAAAAAAGTAACATAAATTAGGAAATGGCAAAGTGCTTTTAGCAAAGATTATGCCTTGGTGGCAATATCCACAGCCTTTTCACCCCACATCACTTTTTTTGTGGCGATGCTCCCGACACGCCATCCACAGCCCCCTGCCCCTTGGCGTTCTCCTTGGGTGCCCCGTCGCTCACCACCGTTGCCTCATAGCCGTTCTTTTTCAGTGCCGCCACTATCTTCTTCGCATTGGTCTTGTCAGCATCGTAGGTCACCATCACCTGCTTTGCCGCAAAATCTGCCTCCACCTTCTTCACACCGGGCGTCAAGCGCAACTGGTCCTTCACCTTCGTTTGCGCCTCCACACTTTGCACCGCTGGTGTTGTCTTCACCACCAGCACTTTCAGTTCCTTTGCAACAATAGTGGCACAAACCATCAGCGCCGCCACCATCAAAACAACTATCTTCTTCATATTCCGAATCATTTTCTTTTCGGCAAAGTTACAGCAAAAAGACGAAACCACCAAAGGAAATCTCATTTTTTATTGATTCCTTCTTAAAACATGCCCTTCGACAACAGCCCCTACACAAGTTGGAGAATAGCCCTTAAACAGAAGCGTCATCCGATAGTTAGCATCCACCTGTCCCTGTGGCACAATATCTTTTTATTATTGACATCAGTTCGATGAATTCTAATAAAAATAATTCATGAAAAATTCGTGGTTAATTCACGTCAATGATTGTTTATCTTGTGCAGCAGCGCAAGAGCCACCAAAAACTTGCACTAACGACCCCAAAATCGACATCGTCGACGTCGGTTTGCCGACATCGTCGACATCGATGCGCCGACGTCGACGACATCGATTTTGAGGTTGTGAAAGAAGGGACAACGTAGGTTTTGAAGGAAATTATGTTTACGTCCAGACACTCATGCCATAAAGAACCGCCTCACATCCTCATCGTTTCTTACAAAAAGAAAACTGCCTATTCAATAATCACCGTATCATATCATTATTCCATGGGCTTAATCATTGATTCAATAAACTGGATTTCTTCATCGGTGAGGTTGTACTTCTTGTAGAGTTCTTCGTCAGTCCAAGGTTTGGAGAAGTCTTGGAGGGGAACGAATAGGAACCTATCTTTGGTTATATTCATAGAAGTCAATCCCTGTAGTAATAAGAAACGCATGAATTTCGTTTTCATGTAAGAGAGTAGATTTTGGGCTTCTTGAAGTGACTCAAATTTTCCTATTGCCAAATACGATTCTGTTGCAATTTCTTTGGGCTTTATTATTTTTGTTGTGGCCAACAATTTGACTTGTCCATTCTCATCTGTTTCTCCGAGATGCCCTGATATTGCCTTACCTGTAATAACATTATACTTATTGACAAAATCAAAACTTGCAGAAACCATTTCAGAAGGTACGTAGCCAACACCTTTACTTGAATGTAATAACAAATCGTTTGAACTATGAGGTGTGTCTGCTCCTCTTTCATAAGAACGGATTCCAAATGGCATATATTGAGAGACTATTTCAGATAAAGACTTCTCTTTTCTTTCTTGAATTTTATGAACGATGGACAAGGCACTATTATATCGAATGAACATGTCAAATTCATCAAGATTTCTCATAGCACTTGTTTCCACCCCATTGATAGAATTAACGAATAGACAACCATTACCATCATGTGTGTAATCCCATCTATAATAGCAAATTCCGCCACTGATGTTTGCTGTTGGAAAACACTCTTTGGGATTAGGGAAATCTTTTATAAAAGTAAAATGTATATCCGATAACATTTCTTCTCTAAACTCATCCAAACCACGTCCACCCCCATACCAACGTGCTGGTATTATCATTGAGATATATTGTGGTTTAAGCAACTTCGATATTTGAACAAATTTGTTATAGATGGGAGTGGCTGCTGCACCATTCCCACCTCCATCCATCATTTGATACGGAGGGTTTCCCACCACAGCGTCTATTTTCATATTCTCATTATTATTTATTTTCCAGAAGTGTTTGCCGTCGCGGAAAGTGTTGACCACGGCGGTTGGCTTCTCGGAAATGTTCTTGATTAAGTCTTTATAGTATTGAGCATTCACGCGGGTGGAACGGAAGCCTGACAAGGTGCGGCGCGTGATGCTCCTTGCCATCGGAGTCTTGCACACCACCAGAATGTTCTCCTCGATGGTGGCATCCCACAGGCTCATGGCAAAGGTGTGGCTCACCTCTCCATATTTCTCTTTTCCCGCCTCTACGCGAATTCTATATATGTTATAGGCACAGTAGAGCGGATAGAGACCACTCTTTGAGTTGATTTCCAGCACATGGCTGTCCGTCTTGAACACATCGGCTGTCACTTTGCCCCTATCTACATAGCGGGGAACATCCAACATCTGCTTGAATTCTTCATCGTAGAAGCACCAGCCACCTAAGCAGTCGCTCATGTGCATGTTCACCACTCGCCAAGGAGTCAAGACTGTTTCCTTGTCAGGATTGCGGAAGGTGTTGAAGATATTTGCCAATCGTTCAATTCGTTCCTCTATGGTGAACTTGTCGGCAGCCCTTGCCATCGCTCTGATGCGCTTTCCCGCCTCACGGAAAACGTCTGCTTCGTAGTATTTCTTGAAGTTCTCGAAGTCCTCTTTCGTAACGCCCTTAGGCATAAACTCCTCCCACGACACATCATCCACCAAGTTGGTGAAGTTGTCGATGGTCAGTTCCTCCTCCTCATTCTTCAGTTCTGCACCATAGATGAGCAGCGGCATTCTGATGCTGATGCCACGCAAGATGCTGATGGCTTCTGCACGTTGTGTCTTCTTCTGTTTCAGTTCTTCCAACCGTGCTTTCTCTTCGGGCGTGAGGTCTTTCTTCTTTTTCTTCTCCAGTTTTTCTTTTTCGGCATATTCCTCGTTAGTGAAGCCTTGCTGGTTCACGTCGATGTTTCCACTCTTCGCCATTGCCTTGGTGGCACCAATCTTTCCCTTCAAATGCTTGAAAAGTTCCAGTTCCACATCTGTGAGCTTCAGCAGTTCGTCATTGTAGAGTGCCCCATCCTCAAAGCCGCATTGCACCACTTTTTCAATCTGGGCTCGCTTTAGTTGTCCCATCATGGTCTTCACATCGTAGGGCTTCATCTGGCTGCCTTCGATGGAGATGATGGGGCAGAAATTGAGGAAGTCGCCCAATATCTGTCTGTCACCGTCGGTGGTCTTTCCTGCCTTGGCACTCACCTTCGCCGTCTCTGCCAAAACTCTCAGCGTCCTGTCTGGTGCAAAGTCGAATGCGTAGCATTGTTCCTTCATTCGTCCGTTGTGGCTGTATGGTGTCTGCACTCGGAAGATGGTCTGCATATATCCTGCTGCAGAAGAGCTGAACGAACCTGCCATCATGAACACACCCGTCCAAGGTTTCACGCTTACACCTGTAGTCAGTCGCCCACATGAGAGGGTGATGGTGTAAGTCTTGTCGGGGTCTTTTCCGATAGCCTTTTCCACGGCTTTCAGAGCCTCGATGCTCTCTTCTTCCTCATCGCCGTCGCCTGCCACATTCACCACTTCAAATGCACCAAACACGGGGTGCGACTTCAGTTTCGTGCTCAAAGCCTTGGCTGCTTTCACGCCTGGCACCATCCAGAGTGTATGTCGGAAGATGCGGCGGTATTCGTCATTTGAATAAGGGTAAAGGCTTTCCGCATCATCCTTGCACATCAGGTTGAGGAACTTGTCCACATCCCTGTCGTGAACAAACGTGCCGTCATCCTTCGTGCGGAAGAATTCACGGAAATTGAATGCCTTCTCTTCCTCCACAAACTCGCTCATCAAGTTGCCCAAATCATAGGTGTAGATGTTAATGGCTGGCAATGAAGCGTACGGGTTGGGTTCGTATGGATTATCGGTGTACCATGCCTGTTTTGCCTTTTGCTCCATCACGTAGTCCCATGTGTAGATTTCCTCTTCGCTGTAGTCGTCGAAGAGATTGAACGGCGTGCCTGAGAGTTGAAGCACCTTGGTCGTATCCTTTCTCAATTCCTTCAGCACATTCTGCCCCAGTTCGGTCTTTGTGCCCTCATGCGCTTCATCCACGATGATGAAGTCCCAAGGCGTGGTGAACACGCGGTCATTCTTGTCGAACTTTCCACCCACAGTTTCTGAGCCACGCAAATCTTGCATAGAGGCGAAATAGATGTACTTCTTCCCTTGCGGCACCATCCTCTCCAACGAGGAAAAGTCTTCTCCGTTGGTGCGTGAGCCATAGCGGTAGTCTTTCCTGTCGTAGAAGATTTTGCCAAAGTCCTCAAACCATCCCGCATCCACCACTGGACGGTGCGTCAAAATCAGGGTGCGTGTAAACTCTTCTTCCTTCACCACCTGCAAGGCTGATAGCGTCTTGCCGAAACGCATCTTGGCATTCCACAGCATTTGGTTGCCTTTCTTAAAACGTGTGCGCGTCTTGTCTATCGCTTCACGCTGTTCAGGACGGAAGAGGATGGGTGTCTGTCCCGTGGTGATGTCGGAAGCATGAAGGCTGGTTTCTCCTTTCTTCACTGCCAGAATGGCTTTCTTCACCGTTTCAAGGTCACAGCAATACCATTCGTCCGCTCCTTTCACACCTGCAAATTCTTTCTTTCTGATGCCGCTGCGCTCCAGCACCTTATGCACCTGCTTGTCGTTGAAGGTCATGATCATGCCGCTCTGCACATAGATGCTGATTTCTGTATGGAGCAGCAGATAGGCGATGCCCGCAGTCTTGGTGTATTGGCGTATGCGCTTATGGGCAGCTTCCTGCAATGCTTCCGTATTGTTGAAGAGGTTGCTGCCGTCGTCTTCGTCAATGGTGGTCTCTCCTATCTTCAGACAGTCGCGATGCCGTTCGTCATCAATGGCGAACACATAAATGAGTTTAGATTTCAGGGATGTGGTAAAGGTTGCCATAGTATTTTTTATTTGATGAGGTCTATGAATCGGATTTTCTTCTTGTTGTTCGGCCAGTCGCGTATGAGGCAGTAGATGCCGTTATGATGGCGAAGGTCTTCTTTCTCGCAGCCAGGACAAGGGATTGTGCGCTCTGTTCTTTCTTCAAAGAGCCCTCCAGAAACCACTGTCTGGCTATGGCAAGAATCAGGTACAACACCTTTCAGTCCGTCCATCTGGAAGATGTTCCATGAGATGATGTAAGCGATGTACTTGAGGGATTTGAGGATAGGCATCTTGCCGAACCTCGCTTGGTAGTTTTCGATGAATGTCCACAGCAGTGCCTCGCGAGCCAAAAGGAGGTTATCACCCTGCCACTCAAAGCCATACGTGTGCATGTAGGCTTCCTGCGCCATATCGAGCCATTCGCCACTACTGTCCGTGTTCTCGCTGACGATGCGCAGTTTCCTGTCGAGCAGCCCGATGCGTTCGTTGAGGGGGATGAAGGCTCCCGTGGTGGCGTCATAGCGGCTGACCAGATAAGGTGCTTCTCCGCAAGTGATTTCCCAACGTGTGGCACGAACATAGTCTTTCCAAGTCTTGCCTTCGGGAAACTCAATCTTGTTGGGGAAGGTATGCCAAGTGTGCTTTTCCGTGTCTTCCACATTGAAGACATCCTTTCTGCCAAACCACGCTTCATCAACAAGGTTGTTCTGTGCATTGCACACCCACGAAGGTGTGAACACCTCTGCCATATCCTTGGCGCGATCGGTTTGGTTCGCTTTCGACTTGAGCACACGGGGTCTTATCACCATTCCTCGATCTCCCGTAATCAGTTCGGGAAGAATCTCCGAATGGTAGTCGTACATGCTTCCAAGCGACTCATAGTCATGGGTTGCCCAGAAGATGTTGTGTCCTGTCGTGTGGTCGAACAGCAGTGTGTCCAGCACCTCTTCCGACAATTCACGCAGGTCGTCCTCCCTGATATCCACAGTGAGGCCAGTTTCATCGTTTGGCATTCCTCGCGCTTATGACTTGGGCAAAAGCACTTATCGGGTTTGATAGACAATAATGATGAGACCTCTGTATACGAAAAGCGTGAACGCTTACCGATACGGAGGCTCTCGCATTGCCTAACTGATTGATAAGTAACGCCCACGCATAAACGCAGGCATTATACACTTATTCATTAATCAGTTGATTGTAGAATTTGCGAGATTCCCGTATCACCGAATAACTGCTAATGCTGTTATTATTTTCAATAAGGGGCTGCTGCTCTTCGCCAAGATGCAGGCAACTCAGGGGCAAAGGTACACAATAATTTTTAGAATGAGAAAATAAAGAATGAAAAAATGAAAAAAGCGTAAACAAATCTCTTCGTTTACGCTTTTGTTTTGTGCACTGGTTTCAATAGCCATTACCGCAAAATGAATCTTTCGATAAAAGAGACGGCAGGTCGCAATAAGACACTGCTGATGAAAAAAGTTGAAGCAAATTATGAATAAATGGGATTTTTCGTGTAACTTTGCACTCGTTATGAGCATATCCATTGAATTGAAGAACCTGACAACAGGTTACAAGTTGAAGGGCGGTGAGAAAATCATCGCCAAAAATTTGAGCGCATCGCTGAACAGCGGTGAGATGACGTGTCTGCTCGGTCCGAACGGAGCGGGCAAATCGACACTGCTGCGCACACTGGCGGCTTTTCAACCAACATTGGGCGGCACGGTGGAAGTGATGGGACAGGACATCAGGAAATATAAGAGCAAGGACCTGGCACAGTTGATGAGTGTGGTGCTGACTGACAATTCTGGCATCAAGAACATGACAGCCGAGGAAGTGGTGGCGATGGGAAGAAGCCCATACACTGGCTTTTGGGGCAAACTGAACGAGAAGGACAAGGTGGTGGTGAAGAAGAGCCTCGGATGGGTGGGCATCGAAGAACTGGCACCGAGGAAGATGCAGACACTCTCCGACGGTGAAAGGCAAAAGGTGATGATTGCAAAGGCGATTGCACAGGAGACACCTATCATCTTGCTTGACGAACCGACTGCCTATCTCGACTATCCCAGCAAAATCGCCATGATGCTCCTGCTGCACCGACTGGCAAAGGCACTGAAGAAGACCATCTTCATGAGCACACACGACCTGGAGCATGCCCTGCAGGTGGCTGACCAGATATGGTTGCTCGACCACGAGAAGGGACTGACCACTGGCATGCCCGAGGACCTCAGCATCGATGGCAGCATCGAGCATTATTTCAGCAGAGAGGACATGGTGTTCGACCGCGAGTCATGCACTTTCTCCATCACATACGAAACGGCGAGGGAGATCGTTGTGGAGGGAGCGAAAGACTCGCTTGAGTACCGGCTTTGCTGCAAGGCTCTGATGCGCAACGGCATGATGCCAGTCGATGCGCCGAGAGAGAACAATGCCCGTCCCGATGTGACAGTCAAGGTGCCTGGCGACGGCACTTATCGGCTCATCGAGCAAGGTAAAGAGAGCATCAAGGTGGACAAGATGGGGCACCTACTGCACATGATTGTCCCAGCCATCACCAAGTATCAAATCTCAGCCATCCGCGAGGCTGCCGAAATGAACCCTTATGAATAAATTCTTCACATTACTTTTTGCGACACTGGCAACCTGTCTGTCTGTCAAGGCTCAGGAAACGATGGAACAAGACCTGTTCGAATCGATGAGAGAAGATGACAAGGCTGCAATCATCACTGTACACAAAGACACAGAAAGTGGCATAGGGAGACAAGGCATAGATCTTCTCAACTTGCGGTTGCGGGAAATCTATCCCAACTATGATTTCCGCGAGGCATGCACCACGAAGGGAGCCATGGGACAGACACCCGACCCCGATGAACTGCTCAACCAACTGCACAAGGACGGTTATACGCACATATTGATACAGCCCTCCAACTTCACCAACGACTTGGATGTGCAATACCTAAGGCACATTGCAGAATCAGTCAAAGGGAAATTCAAGCATCTGCGAATGGGAGAGCCCCTGCTCAGCGAAGGTTCTGACTATCAGATGGTGGCTGACATCGCCATCCACACCTTCAGTGTGATGCCGAAGGGGGTGAATGTGCTGGTGTGCAGCGGCAACGAAGAGGATGCCCCGTCATACATGATGCTTGACTACACCTTGCGCGACAAAAGCAATGGAGAGTGGTTGCTTGCCGCCACAAACGGAGTTCCTTCCCTCAGCCATCTCATCAAGGTGCTGAAAATGCAGAAAGTCAAGAAGGTGCAACTTGTACCTTTCTGTCCAGAAGTGACAAACATGATGCGCAATGAATGGGTGAAACGGCTCCAGCAGGCTGGCTACAAGGTGACGGTTGAATCTCGTTGCCTGAGCGAACAAAAGGGAATCACCGACCTCTTTGAGCAGCACGTCCGTCATGCAGAGAAATTCAGACGCCTGAATGCCAAAGAACAAAAAATCATCACCCGATAAAGCAACGTGGCAAAACCCTATCTCGAAATACAAGGACTGACCAAACGCATCGGACACCGAGTGCTGTTTGAGAACATCTCGTTCACCGTGAATGAGCGTGAGCACATCGGACTCATCGCCAAAAACGGAACGGGCAAATCCACTTTGCTGAGCATCATTGCTGGCAAGGAAGGCGACGATGGCGGCAAGATGATTTTCCGCAACGACCTCAAGGTGGGCTATCTGGAACAGACCCCTACCCTCAGTTCTGCCGAGATAGAGGGAAAGAGTGACGAGTGGCAGCAACGCTACAAGCAGTTCTTGACACTGATGAAAATTACAGAGGAAGAGGTGCAACGCCCCGAATTGCAGTTGAGTGGCGGTCAGGTGAAACGCATCGCCCTGGCGAGAGTGTTGGCAGGAGAGCCCGACCTGCTCATCCTCGACGAGCCTACCAACCATCTTGACCTCCAGATGATTGAATGGCTTGAAAATATGTTGAGCCGCTCCACCATGGCCATCCTCATGGTGACCCACGACCGCTACTTCCTCGACCGCATCTGCTCCTCCATCATCGAGATGGACAACTCGCGTATCTATACTTATAAGGGCAATTACTCCTACTACCTGGAGAAACGTCAAGAGCGCATCGACAACATGAACGCAGAGATTGCCCGCGCGAACAATTTATATAGAACAGAACTGGAATGGATGCGGTCCACGCCGTGTGCCCGCAGTTCAAAGGCCCGCTACAGGATTGAGTCTTTCTACGAACTGGAGAAACGTGCCAAACAACGCATCGAGGAACGCAACGTGCGTCTGGAGATGGGTGGCACCTACATCGGCAACAAAATTTTCGTGATGACCGATGTGTGCAAGACATTTGGCGACCGCATCATCTTGAAGGATTTCAATTACAACTTTGCACGATACGAGAAACTCGGCATCGTGGGCAACAACGGCACTGGCAAATCGACCTTCGTCAAGATGCTTTTAGGATTGGAGCCACACGACAGCGGCACCATTGACATCGGCGAAACCGTGCGCTTCGGCTACTACTCGCAGCAGGGCATGCAGTTTCGCGACGACCAGAAAGTGATTGATGCCGTGAGGGACATTGCCGAATATGTAGATATGGGCAATGGGGAGAAACTCTCTGCCGGACAATTCTTGCAACACTTCCTCTTTACGCCCGAAGAGCAATACAGTTACATCTACAAACTGAGCGGAGGAGAAAGAAGACGTCTCTACCTCTGCACCGTGCTGATGAAGGCTCCCAATTTCCTCATCCTCGACGAGCCGACCAACGACCTCGACATCGTGACGTTGCAAATCCTCGAAGACTATCTAAAGAACTTTCGGGGATGCCTCATCATCGTCAGCCACGACCGCTACTTCATGGACAGAGTCGTTGACCACACCCTCGTCTTTCATGGCAATGGCGACATTCAGGATTTTCCTGGCAGTTACAGCCAATACCGCGACTGGAAGGAGCAAAACGGCAAAGCACAAGCCACCGAGAGCACTTCTGTCAAGGAGGAGAAGAAGCCCGACGGACGCAATCAGAACCGTACCAGAAGACTCACTTTCAAGGAGCGTCAGGAATTCAACCAGTTGGAACAAGACATCGCCACCCTTGAAGCCGAGAAGCAACAAATCGAGGCCGCCCTCTGCGGAGGGACCACTTCGGTAGAAGAAATCACCCAGATGAGCAAACGCCTCCCGCTCCTCTCAGAAGAACTGGAAGAGAAGGAAATGCGCTGGCTCGAACTTTCTGAATTTGCATAAAAATTAGAAAAGCTAATATAACTAGCAAAAAACACACCCAAATATGAACATCACCTCTGCCACCTACATCGGTTCCAAACCTCACCACACGCAGTGCCCCAAAGACCATCGCCCTGAATACGCATTCATCGGACGAAGCAACGTGGGCAAGTCTTCCCTCATCAATGCCCTCACCGACAGGAAAAAACTTGCACTCACCTCTTCCACTCCGGGAAAGACGATGTGCATCAACCACTTCCTCATCAACGAGCAGTGGTACATTGTCGATTTGCCTGGCTACGGCTATGCACAACGAGGCAAGAAAGAGATGGAGAAGTTGAAAACGATGATCAGCAGTTATGTGCTCGAACGTGAGCAACTCACGTGCCTCTTTGTGCTCATCGACATCCGCCACGACCCACAGAAAGTGGATCTTGCCTTTCTCCATTTCCTCGGAAGCAACGGAGTGCCATTTGCCATCGTCTTCACCAAAGCCGACAAACTTTCACCCTCGAAAGTGAAGCCTGCGGCAGAGAAATATCTTGACACACTAAAAGAGGAATGGGAAGAACTGCCCCCCTATTTCATCACCAGTGCCACCAATAAATTGGGGAAAGAGGAACTGTTGGATTACATCGACAGCATTAACAAAAACCTATAAAAAAACGCTCAGGAGAACATTCCTGAGCATTTTTTTTGCAAAATTATTGGCAGATAAAAAAATAATCGCTACTTTTGCACCATCTTTTTGGGACAGCCAAAACACATTTACAAAGAGAAGCATTGTCTCAAAAGCAAATTTCAAAACAACATTCTATACTATTATACGGTCTTGCGGTTGCACAACGGCTATACAGTCATGTTATGACTTAATCATCCGTTCCAAGGAAACCAGACAAACACAAACCGCAAATCGACAAATCAATCATTTATGTATAACTTAGAAGAACTCAACCGCAAGGAGAAAGAAGAATTGCTCAATATCGCCACTGAGTTAGGCATCAAGAATGCAGCAAAGATGGACGACCTCACATTGCGTCTGACCATCATTGACGAACAGGCAACCAACTTTGCATCCACAGCGGCAGCAACCAACGAGAAAAACGGTCGCAAACGTTCACGTGTCAGCGTCAAAAATGTTGACCGCGTATATACCGCCACTCAAGACAAGGCTAAAAAAGTGGACAAGAACATGAAAGTGACCAAGGACGAATCCATGTTTGCAGCCCTTTCCGACGAAGAAAAGGCAATGCTCACCACTCCTGAGGCAGAAAAAGCCCTAGCCGAGGAAACCGTGGCAGCAGAACCCAAAAAGCGTGGAAGAAAGCCCAAAGTCAAAGAGGAAGAAGTGGCCGAAGAAACTGTTGCCAGCACTTCAGAGGCTGAAGAAGCAGGAAACACTACAGAAGAAATACCAACACCTAAAAAGCGTGGAAGAAAACCCAAAGTTAAAGAAGAAGACGTTGTAGCCAGTGAAGAAAAAAAGGAAGAGATAAAAGAGGAAGATGACATACCAATGGAACTACTGGTGCCAGAAGAGGCTTACACTCCGTCTGAAAGTCATCCTAAAACCATCTTCTCGACTGCCGACGAAACAGCCAAGGCATCAGCCGATTCTGATTTCATCATCCTGCAAGACATTCCGAAGGATAACGAATATATTCCTGCAACAAACATCTTCGACCGCTTCGACAACAGACAGTCTATCGTAAACAACGAGCAGCCTGTCTATGAAGAGCAACCTTTCGACGATTTTATCCCAATGCCACCACAACCCGTCAGGAGGGAGAAGTTTGTCAAAGAAAAGCCATACGAATTCGACAACATCATCCGTGTGAGCGGTGTGCTCGAAACCGTTGAGAACTACGGATTCCTCCGCAGCAGTGACTACAACTACTTGCCCTCGCCCGACGATGTCTATGTCACCCTGCAACAGATTAAGCACTACGGCCTGAAAACTGGTGATGTGGTGGATGGTTTTGTTCGTCCTCCCAGAGACGGCGAACGTTTCTTCCCTCTCGTCAGCGTGGAGAAAATCAACGGTTGCGATCCAGCCAGAGTGCGTGACCGTGTAGGGTTCGAGTTCCTCACTCCCCTCTTCCCCGACGAGAAGTTCAAACTCTGCAAGGGCTATGACGACAGCAAGTCTTCCCGCGTGGTTGACCTCTTCTCGCCCATCGGCAAAGGCCAGCGCGCCCTCATCGTGGCACAGCCCAAAACGGGTAAGACCATGCTGATGAAGGACATTGCCAACTCCATCGCCGCCAACCACCCCGAGGCCTATCTGATGATGCTCCTCATCGACGAACGTCCCGAGGAGGTGACCGACATGGCCCGCACCGTCAATGCTGAAGTCATTGCCAGCACCTTCGACGCACCCGCCGAAAACCACGTGAAGATAGCCGGCATCGTGCTGGAGAAAGCCAAGCGAATGGTCGAGTGCGGACACGATGTGGTCATATTCCTCGACTCCATCACTCGTCTGGCACGTGCCTACAACACCGTGTCACCTGCCTCAGGAAAAGTGCTCTCCGGTGGTGTCGATGCCAATGCACTCCACAAGCCCAAGCGTTTCTTCGGAGCAGCCCGCAACATTGAAAACGGTGGTTCATTGACCATCATCGCCACAGCCCTCATTGACACAGGTTCCAAGATGGATGAAGTCATCTTTGAGGAATTCAAGGGAACCGGCAACATGGAACTGCAACTCGACCGCAGCCTTGCCAACAAGCGCGTCTTCCCTGCCGTCAACCTCACGGCATCTTCTACTCGTCGCGACGACCTGCTGCAAGACCAGACCACGCTCAACCGCATGTGGGTGCTGCGTAACCATATCGCCGACATGACGCCAATGGAAGCCATGGACTTCGTGATGAAACAAATCGAACGCACGAAGAACAACGAAGAGTTCCTCATCAGCATGAACGGATAAAAAAAGCGGGGCAACTGAGATTTCAGTTGCCCCGCTTTTTTTATCCGTTCATCTTCCTTCTATTTCCCTTCGCAAAGGCTCATATACTCCTTTACATCCTTATTCTCCTTGAACGTCTCAGGAGCACGACCATAGATTTCGTCAATCTGTGGAGTGGTAGTCGGAAAGCCAAACTGATTATATGCATTGTCACACAACACGAGGAAATATGTCAATCCCAACACATTGTCAAAGTTGGCAGTCACAAAATCCGTTTCCAACTTATCAATCGCAATGCGAAGTGTTCCTTCCTCTTCGCCTAACTGACGCAAAATTTCATCGTGGTCATAGCCATCCAGAATCATCGTGCTCTCTTTCCGAGGCAATTCCTGCAACAAGAACAAAAGCGAATCCCGCTCTGTCATGAATGCATAGAACTTATCATTCAGTGGAGTGCCCTCCACCTTCATGGCATTGTTCAAGTCAATCACCTTGATATTGCCCTCCTCCAGAATGATAGGAATGTTATCCCCACTTTTGCCGAAAAACATCCTTACACACATCACAGAATCCACTGGTCCCGTCATGGCAAACGTCCCATGCAGAATTTTGCATGAATCCACCACCTTTGTATCTTCACCACCAATAGGGCGCAAATACACCATGTCGCCGTCGTAGAACGACTGCAACGAAGTGCCCGTGATGTTATAACTGGTCGAGCAAGCCGCCAGTCCCATCAACATCACCGCAAAGCCAACTGTCACACGGAAAATCCTTTTCATCTCTCTGCCATCGTCTTTGTTTTGAACAAATACGGCACAAAAGTAGAAAATCATTTCCACCCCCACAACCCTTTTAGCATTTCTTAATACTGCGTTAATCTTTTTTAATGTTTGGGACATCCATGCAACCTGTCAACGAATCGCATCGGAAACAACAAAAAAGGCACAAAGTCAGAAAAACTTTGTGCCTATATATAGATATATGTGTGGGTCTGTTAGAACTCGGCAGTCTTGGGAGTACGTGGGAAGGGAATCACGTCACGGATGTTCTGCATGCCTGTGACGAAGAGGATGAGACGCTCAAAACCGAGACCGAAACCTGCGTGGGGACAGGAACCGAACTTGCGGGTGTCGAGATACCACCACATGTCCTTCATCGGGATTTGACGCTCCTCTATTTCGCCCATCAGTTTGCCGTAATCTTCCTCACGGACAGAACCACCGATGATTTCGCCAATCTGAGGGAAAAGCACGTCGGTACCCTGCACCGTCTGTGCCATCTCCTTGCCGTCGAGCACGGGGTTCTTTTCGTCTATCTTCATGTAGAAGGCTTTGATAGCCTTGGGATAGTGGGTCATGATGACAGGCTTCTTGAAGTATTCCTCCACGAGGTAACGCTCATGCTCAGATGCCAGGTCGTCGCCCCAGTTGCAGGGGAACTCGAATTTGCGACCGTCCTTGATGGCTTGCTGAAGGATGCGGATGCCCTCTGTGTAGTCGAGGCGCACGAAGTTTTCACGAAGCACACCTTCGAGACGCTCGATGAGTCCCTTATCAATCATCTTGTTGAGGAACTCGAGGTCATCCTTGCAGTTGTCGAGTGCCCAACGCACACAGTACTTGATGAAATCTTCCTCCAAATCCATCAGGTCATCGAGATCCATGAAAGCGATTTCCGGCTCAATCATCCAGAACTCTGCCAAGTGGCGAGGGGTGTTGGAGTTCTCGGCACGGAAAGTAGGGCCGAAGGTGTAGATGGCTCCGAGGGCTGTAGCACCCAGTTCACCTTCCAACTGACCAGAAACGGTGAGGGAAGTCTGCTTGCCGAAGAAGTCGTCGTCGTAGATGATGCTGCCGTTCTCGTCCTTCTTCAGGTCGTAGAGGTTCTTGGTCGTCACCTGGAACATCTGACCTGCACCCTCACAGTCAGAGGCCGTGATGATGGGAGTATGGAAATAGAAGTAACCATGCTGATGGAAGTAGGTGTGGATGGCCATTGCCATGTTGTGACGGATGCGCATCACAGCACCGAACGTGTTGGTGCGCAGACGCATGTGGGCATACTGACGCATATACTCGAAAGACTGCCCTTTCTTCTGCATCGGATAGTCGGCAGGACACTCACCAAACACTTTGATTTCGGTAGCCTGCACCTCCACAGCCTGACCAGAACCGATGCTCTCCACCATCGTGCCTGTCACAGAAAGACAAGCACCTGTGGTGATCTGCTTCATCATCTCGGGGTCGAACTTCTCCACATCAGCCACCACCTGTACGTTCTTGATGGTGGAACCATCGTTGAGGGCAATGAAGTTGACAGCCTTACTGCCACGCTTCGTGCGCACCCAACCCATAACAGTGACCTCAGCACCGAAGTCAGTGCGTTGAAGGAGGTCTATGATTTTTGTACGTTTCATATATTTTGAAGTTAGGAGTTAGGAGTTAGGAATTAGGAGTTAGGAGTTAGGCTGACGCGATGCACGTAATCCGCATGGCAACTCCTAACTCCTAACTTCTCACTCCTGACTGATTATTCATAATGTCCCGTGTGCAACATTGCCACTTCCTGCTCGGTGAGGAAACGCCAGTCGCCACGCTTGATGCCTTTCTTTGTAAGACCGGCGAACATGACACGGTCGAGCTTGCAGACTCTGTAACCGAGGCTCTCGAAGATACGACGCACGATACGGTTCTTGCCAGAGTGGATTTCGATGCCCACCTGCTTGCGGTCGGTTTCAGATGCATAACTGATAGCATCAGCCTTGATGTCGCCATCTTCGAGAGTGATGCCCTCTGCAATCTGCTTCATGTCGGCAGCAGTGAGGTTCTTGTCAAGATGTACGTGATAAATCTTCTTCTTCAGGAACTTCGGATGTGTGAGTTTGGATGCAAGGTCACCATCGTTGGTGAAGAGAAGCACACCCGTAGTGTTACGGTCGAGACGACCTACAGGATAGATACGTTCGCGGCAGCAGTTCTTCACGAGGTCCATGACAGTCTTGCGCTGCTGAGGGTCATCGGAAGTGGTCACATAATCCTTAGGTTTGTTAAGGATGACATACACCTTCTTCTCGATGCTCACGAGTTGGTCATGGAAGTGTACCTCGTCCGTGCGCTGCACCTTCGTTCCGAGTTCAGTCACCACCTGTCCGTTGACAGAAACGACACCAGCCTGAATGAACTGGTCTGCTTCACGGCGAGAGCATACGCCTGCGTTTGCCAAGAACTTATTGAGACGGATAGGTGCATCGGGATCCTCAAGATACTCCTTGTACTCAATCTGCTTCTTCATGCTATACTTCGCATTGGGGTTGTAGTCGGCAGTGTGTGGGCGATAGGCACCACGCTGCTGATAGCCGCCACGGTTGTTGTAGCCACCACGCTGCTGATAGCCGCCACGGTTGTTGTAGCCACCACGCTGCTGATAGCCGCCACGGTTGTTGTAGCCACCACGCTGCTGGTAACCGCCCTGACGTGGCTGGTAACCACCCTGCTGCTCGAAGTTGCCTTCTTGTTCACCATTATTCTGTTGCTGATAGCCACGATTGTTGTAGCCACCATTGTTATAACCACCACGCTGCTGATAGCCGCCACGGTTGTTGTAGCCACCACGCTGCTGGTAACCGCCACGATTGTAGCCACCATTATTATATGGACGCTGCTGATAACCGCCCTGACGAGGCTGATAGCCATGTGACTGATAGCCACCCTGCTCCTTGTCAGAATTACCCTCAGAAGAGGATGAACCTCCAAAACCTGCGGGACGGAAACCGCGCTCATTCTGTACGCCATTAGAACTGTAAGCCGCACGTTCGTTACGATTGAAACGGGGACGCTGCGGACGGTCGCCACGATTGAACTGTGGACGGCCACCATAGTTGCCTTCACGGTTGTAAGATGGACGGAAGCCCTCGCGGTCACCGCCATTTTCAGACTTTTCTTTTGATGCAGGCACATTGCCCTGCCATTCTTCTAATTCAGACATAATCTAATTTACAATTTGACTTTTTACTATTTACTCTTTATTTCGCGATTGTATTATTCAATTTTCAACAATCTTTTTACATTCCTGTGTAAGTGTGTGGGGTGATGGCACGAAGTTCAGCCTTCACGCTGTCCGACACCTCCAGTCCATCAATGAAGTTGCTGATGCTTTCAGCCGTGATGGCTGCATTGGTGCGGGTGAGCGCCTTCAGCGCCTCGTAGGGGTGAGGGTACGCCTCGCGACGGAGGATGGTCTGGATGCCTTCAGCACATACAGCCCAGCAGTTGTCGAGGTCGCGGTTGATGGCATCCTGATTGAGCAAGAGTTTGCGCAAGCCCTTCAGCGTAGATTGGATGCTGATGACCATATGCCCCATCGGAACGCCCACATTGCGGAGCACGGTGGAGTCGGTCAGGTCTCGCTGCAAGCGGCTGACAGGCAGTTTCTGGCTCAAGAAAGCAAGGACGGCGTTTGCCATGCCGAGGTTGCCCTCCGAGTTCTCGAAGTCGATAGGATTCACCTTATGAGGCATTGCCGACGAACCCACTTCGCCAGCCTTGATTTTCTGCTTGAAATATTCCATCGACACATACATCCAGAAGTCGCGGTCGAGGTCGATGATGATGGTGTTGATGCGCTTCATGGCATCGAAGATGGCACCCATGTTGTCGTAGTTGCTGATTTGGGTGGTCCACTGTTCGCGTTCCAAACCGAGTTTCTCGCTCACGAACTTATTGCCAAACGCCTTCCAGTCATACTCGGGATAAGCAATGTGGTGAGCATTGTAGTTGCCTGTGGCACCGCCAAACTTGGCTGTCATCTTGCAAGCCTTCAACTGGTTCAGTTGCTCGGTCAGACGATAGACATACACCATCACCTCCTTGCCCAGACGAGTGGGCGAAGCGGGCTGTCCATGTGTCTTTGCCAGCATGGGGATGTCTTTCCACTCATCGGCATACTCTTTGAGCTGTGCAATGAGTTCCTCCACCTGAGGGTAATAGACTTCTGCCAACGCCTCCTTGATGGAGAGCGGCACCGATGTATTGTTGATGTCCTGACTGGTCAATCCAAAGTGAATGAATTCCTTGACAGTTGACAGTTGGCAGTTGACAGTTGGCAGTTTCTCTATTTCATCAAACTTCTCCTTGATGAAGTACTCCACAGCCTTCACGTCGTGGTTGGTCACCTTCTCGATGTCCTTCACACGCTGTGCATCAGCCTCCGAGAAGTTGCGGTAGATGTCGCGCAGACGCTCGAAGAGACTGTGGTCAAAACTCTTCAACTGAGGAAGAGGCAATTCGCATAGTGTGATGAAATACTCAATTTCAACACGCACACGATACTTAATCAATGCATATTCAGAGAAATACGAAGCCAAGTCCTTTGTCTTGCTTCTGTAGCGGCCGTCAATAGGCGAGACAGCCGTAAGTGCATTCAGTTCCATATAATGTCGCTTTCTACTTTTATTGAACGTGCGTCACCGAGACGCCATACTACTTACTGATACTACGATTGTTAATCCCTGCAATCAATTATTTTTGCTTTTATCCCGAACCGGTCATTAGGCCACTTCGTGGCTCTGTCGTAAAACAAATTTGAATAATTAAGTAACCACACAAAATCATCTTATACAATGATGTCTCTTCTTTTCGCCGCAAGCGGCTTGTTTTCTCGGACAATAATTTCCAATAATTGACGATAATTTTATCCAATAATTATTATTGGAACCAATTTTTGGAAATTATTGGGAACCCTTCAGCCGGGCGTAGCCAATTATTGTCCGAGAAA
>Ga0256404_1003953_pt1 | contig 28989 bp, 24 predicted proteins | sample RumenRJG_01DNA_FD_185990 | JGI IMG/M metagenome (GOLD analysis project Ga0256404, IMG submission 185990) | Bovine rumen microbial communities from Lethbridge, Alberta, Canada - RJG_01 | ecosystem: Host-associated > Mammals > Digestive system > Stomach > Rumen | place: Canada: Alberta | collected...
CCTCCAGCTTGCGCCCGTCCCACATGCCCACGGAGTTCACGACGAAGTGGTTGTGGTAGGTTCCCGTGTTGAAGTGGGTCGCCACCAGCACCTGGTAGTCGTCGCCCCAGAGCTGCCGGGCGGTCTCCAGCCCGATCCGGTGACACTCGGCCGCCGACACCTCGCCGGTCTTGAAGGACTGGTAGGCGTGGTAGGCCACGTTGCCGCCGGTCTTGCCGAAGCATCGCTGGGTAGCGGACATCTCCTGCGCCGCCGTTTCTGCGCGGCAGTTGACGCCGGTGACGGCGTAGCTCTGCTCGCCCTCATTCAGAGTCTTGGCCTTGTTGGCGGCGTAGATCAGCACCTGCTCCAGATCCGTCAGCCGGGTCTTCTCCGGGTTGCTGCAGTAGTCCACCACCCGGGAAACGCTGTCATGGATCGCCCAGATCTTCGTCACCGCCATCGGTATCATCCTCCTCTCTGTGATAGGCCTGCAAAAGCAGGTCTTCAATTTCTGTCAGCGCGTCGCTGAACGCCGCCATGGAGACCTCGTAGCGGATACCGTCGTGCAGCCGCGTCAGCTTCCGGTAGGCCTGCATCAGTTCTTCCTTGGGCACCTCTCTGATCACCGTGTCCGTCCCCAGGGTGCGGAGATATTCCGACATATTCATACCGCATTTCCGTGCCTTCCTGCGGATCAGATTCTTCTCGGTCTTAAAGACGCGCACGTTGATTTCCTCCGTGCGATTGCGCATAGCATTCACCTCCTTCGTGCGGGGTTACAGGGGCCGGCCCCTTTCGTATCGGCGGATACGGGGGAATTGGGAGCCGCACGGCTATACAAATCCCATGCTCGTTACCCTTACGGATAAAAAGCCTGCGTATAGCCACGGGCCTTTCCGCATTACTCTGCTTCATTCCCGTTTGCCTCCCTCTGTGACGCAGATGACGGCTGTGACGGTAAAAGGGGAAGCGGGGCGCTACCGTCATTCAAAGCCTGCTGTGACGCAAGCCCCTCGTTCCCGGAAGCATCGTCATGATCGTCAGCACCGTCATGCAGCTCCAAGATAATCAGCCGGGCTGCCGCCGTTTTGCGGTACTCATAGCTGATCCCCATGGGGAGGAAAACCTCGCTGTAATACCGCGTCAGATACTTGCTGGCGATGTTGGGCTTCAGCTCGGTGTTGCCCACAGCGGCCAGAAGCTCGGTGGCGGTGCCCTGGAATTTACTGTGCTCAAAAAGGAACTCCACGACCTCGTACACGAAATCGGGAATCCGCTCCCGGCGCAGGTCATCTGCGTTGAGCTCCTCTGTGATCTCCCAGCGGACACCGCACATCTGCATTTTCAGCTTCTTTTCCTCCACGTCGCGCCCGGTGATGCAGAGAGCAGCGGCGTCCCCGAAGCGTTCCTCCTTGCGGAGGATCATCACCGTGTCCGCCACGCCCATGATGCCGGTGGAGCCGGTCATATCGTTGAAGATATTGCTGCTGTCCCGATCCTTGCGGGTGTGGTGCACCAGGAAGATGCAGATGCCGTGATTGTCGGCGATCTTCTTTAAGGAGGACAGATCCCGGTAGTCCTGGGCGTAGGCGTTGACCTTCCCGGAGACGTTGTCCCGGATCATCTGCAGCGTGTCGATAAAGATCAGCCCTGTGGATGGGTGATCCTGCAGCACAGCCTCGATCTGGCTTTCCAGTTCAGAGCCCAGCTGTCCGCAGGAGAAGCCGAAATGCAGGTTCTCCGGCGGTGCTTCGGTTAGCTCCTGCATCCGCTGCTGAATGCGCCACTCCCGGTCCTCCAGCGCCAGATACACCACGTCGGTTTTTCGTGTGGGGATGCCCCATACCGGCTCGCCCTTGCTGATCTGCAGGCAGAGCCAGAGGACCATCCAGCTTTTGCCGATCTTGGAGTCGCCGGCCATGACCGCCAGCCCGTCGGCGAGGATGCCATCAATGAGCATCCTCGGGTGTGCCAGCGGCTTGTAGTACAGCGTCTCCGCGTCAATCAGTTGAATCTTGTTCATGTGTTTCACCTTCTTTCTTTTTAGCTGGTAAGTTTGTTTTGTGGTTTGCGCCGTCCTTCCGATACCAACGGTTTTTCTATGCCTGCCCCGGGATCTCCGCGGCGTCGCTCCGCTCATGTCTTCGCAGAGTCATATCTCTTTTGGTGACGGCTATTCAGTTGTCAAGGTGCAATGTGGGGAAAGAACCCTTCACTAGCTAGTAAGTTCAGAGGGGTGCTTTGGAAGGTGCTTGCCGAAATTCTTTCTCCCGATGATGGCTATTCAGTTGTCGATTCGTTATCACCTCCTTGTCGGGTGAGGGAAATCGGATGCTCCTGAGGAACCCCTCCACTAGTTAAGCCATTTGAGAGGCCTTTTTTCAGGGTGCCGGAGAATACTTTTTCTCTCTCAAGTGGTAGATCACGAGAACGGTGAAAAATTAAGCCATGGAGAAAATATTTTCTTGTGATCGCCATTTTTCGATATATCCCCTCACTAAGGGATGAGTGGGAAGGGTCGATTTTATGGGTGTCGCCGGAAAAATTTGTCCCTCAAGTGGTAGGTCACGAGAAAGGCGAAAAATTAAGCCTTGCAGAAGTTTTTTTGAGTCCCCTCACTAACTTAGGAATGGGAAGCACCGTTTTTACGGGTGTCACCTGGAAAAATTCTTCCCTCAAGGGGTAGATCACGGGAAAGCGAAAAAATTAAGATCAGGCGAAAGTTTTTTTGATGGCTGCGATTTTCGAAATATCTCTTCACTAGTTAAGCGATGGGAGCCTGTCTTTATGGGGGTTATCGGCGAAAAATTTATCCGCTCTATTCGGTGGCGTACATCACCTCCTCACTAAGTAAGGAATGAGAGCGGGCATTTTTATGGGTGTCCCGGAAAATTTTCTTTTATGGCATCAATTTTGATGTCGCAGCCCGATTTGCCATTTGAAGGTGGCATCAAAATTGATGCCACTCGACTAAAACCCGCTTTCGTCTTAGCTTTTTGGCGCCAAAACGGAGCCAACTGCCGGTGCTTTCTCACATCTGGCGCCAAAACGGAGCCAATTTCTCGCAAAATCTCCTCCCACACCCCTACCGCAACCTTCAAGCCTCCAAAATGACATTGATTTTGAGATTTTTTGAAAATACTTTTTGAACGTCGTCTTTGCAGGCAACGAGAGACTGTACTCAGTTCGCCCTTCTACCCCCTTACAGCAACATGGAGGGCAAAAAAACGACACGGATTTTCAAAAAATCTCTCTACTAAATTACCGAAGCCTGCACCCCTCAAAAAACGACATTTGTTTTTTGCTTTTCTTTTGAGGTGGTCTGCAGTAGCGGATTCTGGCGTGATTTTCTCAGCATTGTCCTCTACTCCTGTACCGCACGGTTTTGAGGCAAAAAGTAAACACCGGGCTGAAAATTTCCTTCTACTCCTGTACCGCAACATCCAAAGCAAAAAAGTAAACACCGCATCGAAACTTTTTCCCTCTACTACTTAACAGCCACATGAGAGGCTACGAAAACGACATCGAATTGCAGCTTTTTCAAAAAATCCCTCTACTCTCTTACCGCAACATCGGAGACAAAAAAACGACATCGATTTTTGAAAGTTCTCAGAAAAGTCACAAATTAGTGGAGTTTCACGGCTCAAAGCGCAAAAAGAGCGCCTGCCTCTTTTCAGAAGCAGACGCTCTTTTGGTATTATTCAGTTTTTACTTCATCAGCCGGATCAGCAGCTCGTTCACGTCCTCTGTAGGCTTGCCGCCGGCCAGCAGCTTGTTCCGGAAGGCCAACATCGCCGCTGTCAGCAGTCGGCGCTCATCGGCGCGGAGCACCACGACCCGGTCTCTTTTTCTTCGCCCGAACATGGCCGCACCTCAGCAGTATATTAGCTCAGAGAAGACGATCTCCTCCGCACGACTGCGGATACTGTTCATCCGTCCGACCCATTCCATCTGATCGGCGGCCTTTAGCTGCTCAGTAACGCCTTCGGCCTTCTTCATTTGCTCCACGATCCGGTCGAACATGGCCTGCGCCGACTCGCCGATCTCCGCGAGATGCCCATCCAGGGTCCCCGTCAGCAGCATCCCCGTGTAGATCCCGTCCATGTGCGTGCGCAGATATCTCCTCCGCGCCGCTGCAAATCTGTTTTCCATACCGCACCTCCTTCATATACGCATTGTTTCTGGTTTTCCTTCGCGTATATGATAGCCCGGCGCTACACTAGAGTCCAATGTGCAATAATCGGATTTGCAGTCTTGACAATGGGATATATATTTTGTGCGGACTATTGATTTGTGCAAAATTGTGAGTATAATAGATATTGAAATGTGTGTGCTACACAGCATGTAGCAAGTTGAATTATGTATTCGCCGGCGCGTTGACTATGCTGAAAAGTGCGGAGGTGCGCAATGTTATATCGAAAAATCCAACCGTATATTGAAAGCTATCTGAAATCCGATTCCAACAAGGTGCTGATTATCGACGGGGCGCGGCAGATCGGAAAGACGTTTATTATCCGGCACGTCGGGCAGCAGCTCTTTGAGAACTATATCGAGCTGAACTTTGCGGAGGATTACAACGGTCCCAGGCTGTTTGAACAGGTTCGCACCGTCAAGGACTTCTATTTCCAGGTCAGCACCATCGCCGGCGAGAGAATGGGAGAGAAGAAAAACACGCTGATCTTCCTAGATGAAATTCAGGCGTATCCGCACCTGCTGACCATGCTCAAGTTTTTGAAGCAGGACGACAGGTACACCTATATTGCCAGCGGGTCATTGCTCGGTGTGACCTTGAAAAAGACCACCTCGATTCCCATCGGGAGCATCGAAATCAAGCGCATGTTCCCGCTGGATTTTGAGGAGTTCCTGCTGGCAAACGGATTTAACCGGATTGCCATCGATATGATGCATGAGAAGTTCCTTGCCGGCGAGAGCCTGGATGTAGCTATGCACGGGAAGGTGATGGACCTCTTCAAGAAATATCTGTTGATCGGCGGGCTGCCTGATGCCGTGAACTCCTTTATTGCAGACACCAATATCGTAAAGGTCAGGACGATCCATCGGGATATCCGCGCGTTCTATGCTGATGACGCGTCGAAGTACGAGGCGGACAACAGCAGGAAGCTGAAGATCCGCAGGATCTACGATATGATTCCCTCCAATCTGGAAAGCAAGAAGAAACGAGTCGTCTTTCAGGACATCGAGGACAAGCGCGGCAAGCGTTTTTCCGACTATCAGGATGAGTTTGAATATCTGATTTCGGCGGGAATCGCCTTGGACGTCAACGCGATCACCACCCCCGTCTTTCCCCTTACGCAGTCCGTCGGGAAAAACCTGCTCAAGCTCTATTTGAACGACGTAGGCCTTTTGACGGACGTTTTGTACGGCAGCAATATCCGTGCGATCCTGGACGATGAGACGGGGATCAATCTCGGCTCCGTGTATGAAAGCGTGGTGGCCCAGGAGCTGGCGGCCCACGGCTTCAAGCTGTTTTATTACGATAACCGCAGCAAGGGAGAGGTCGATTACCTGATCGACGATTACGACAGCCTCTCCGCCGTTCCCATCGAGGTCAAATCCGGCAAGGACTACACCGTTCACAGTGCGCTGAATACCTTCGTAAAGAACGACGATTATCATGTGAAAAAGGCGTTCGTCCTGTCCAACACCCGCGAGATCACGACAAACGGCAAGATCACGTATCTGCCGATCTATGATGTGATGTTTTTCGGGGTTGCAGATATGGATAACAAAGCTCCGATAATATAATGCTATTCAGAGTATAGGAGATGCTATCATGATACGTGCTGATATAATCACAACAGTTGGAAGAGACTTCCTCACGAGCAATATTGAAAACGATGAGTTCAGCTATCCGAAAGCATATTCTAATGCATCGTTGCCCTTTACACCTATCAGAAATCGGACAGGCCGTGCTTTTGAAAAGCTTGACATCAGATTTGTCAAGGATAATGTTACTATCTTAATTGAAACAAAGCAGAATTTCCATGCCAATATTGATGATGCAAAAGAGCAGCTATCAGCCTATGTTGAGTATGAAAAGGCTCTGACGGGAAATAAGATTGTTGCTATCCTGGCAAACACGACGGATAATGACGTCCTTGTATGGCGCGGTGTCGTTTCCGAGGGCGATTTTATGCCCAAAGAAACAGCATTACGCACGATGGATGAGTACGTTGATTTCTATACCTCCAAAATCAACGACAAGGAAAAGGTGATGCAGAACACCTACAAGCTCAATGAACTGCTTCACCGCCACAGCATTCCGGAGAAGCTACGCAGTCAATTTGTGGGCACTTGCCTTTTGGCTCTCAAAAATGGCCTTGACTATTCAACACCGTCATTAACTCCGGCACAGATCAGAACCCGTATCAAAGAAGTTCTTGAGGGCTTGCTCAATTCTGATATTAACAAAGCGGAGAAGCTGGCACTGCTCAATCGAAACGTTCTCGATGATCAATATGTCCGTCAATTGAATATCGCTGCGTTCAGAGAAATTCTTACGTTCATTGAAAACAACATTCTGCCGTTTATCAATGATAAGAGCACATCGGGGCAGGATCTGCTTAATCTTTTCTTCGTAACGTTCAACAAATATGTCGGAAAATCCGATAAGAACCAGGCGTTTACCCCTGACCATATCACCGATTTTATGGCAAAAGTCGCCGGGGTGAACAAACGCTCGGTGGTGCTCGATCCTTGCTGCGGAAGTGGATCTTTTCTGGTGCGTGCAATGACGCAGGCCCTTGATGACTGTGCCACTGCCGCAGAACAGGAAAAGGTAAAAAAGCATCAGATATTCGGAATCGAATTTGATGAAAATATTTACGGACTTGCGACAACGAATATGCTGATCCATTCTGACGGCAACTCAAATATCCGGCGCGGAAGTTGCTTTTCCCTTGCTGATTGGATCAAAGAGGCAAAACCGAACGTCATTCTTATGAATCCTCCATATAACGGACAGCGAATCCACTTGCCGGAGAGGTACGTAAGGACTTGGCCGAGGGATAAGAAAGAAGACCCGTCCAAGGGCTTCTATTTCGTCAAATACATCGCGGAACTATTAAATTCCGAAAACATATCAGCGACGTTGGCTGTACTTCTCCCAGTTGCTTGCGCTATTGGGACAAGCGGCGAAATTGCAAGAATCAAAGCCGAGATTCTGCGCGAAAACACGCTGAAAGCAGTTTTTACGCTGCCCAATGAAATCTTTTACCCCGGCGCAAGCGCTTCTGCCTGCTGTATGGTATTTGAGATCGGCAAGCGGCATGAGGACAGCCCTTATACCTTCTTTGGCTACTATAAAGATGACGGATTTAAGAAGAAAAAGAATCTTGGCCGCGTTGAGCAAATCGATACAGATACCGGAAAGAGCAAATGGGCAGAGATTGAGAAGAAGTGGCTGGATGCTTACAAGCGTAATGAGGTTATAGATGGCTTTTCCGCCGTGCATAAAGTTTCCGGATCTGATGAGTGGCTCTGCGAGGCTTACATGAAAACTGACTATAGCAAGTTGACAGAGCAGGATTTTCAGAGAACAATTAATGATTACCTTGCGTATCTCGTAAAAGAGGGGCATGTTTATGAAGCTTGAAACCACGACATGGAAAGAGTTTAAGCTCGGCAACCTGTTTTCACAAATGTACAAGGCAGAAGCCCACATTAAGGCGGAGTATGATTTTTCCGACACTCCCTTTGACAATTCGATCAAGTTCATCTCTCGTACAGAAGAAAACAATGGCTGTGACTGCTATATCCCTAATAGGGACCTCACAGGAATCGAAGACGGCTCCGCCATAGTAATAGGCGATACAACCGCAACCTGTTCATACCAAGAAACGCCTTTTGTATGTGGTGACCATATGGTAGTCTGTCGTGGCGACTGGATTAACTTGTACACCGCCCTTTTCATTATTACGCTTCTAAAGCAGGAAAAGTATAAGTATAGTTATGGCCGAGCTTTTAAAATGCAGCTCATTTCAGATACCCTTCTCAAACTTCCTGCGACAGCAGGCGGAGCGCCGGACTGGGCATATATGGAGGAATATATTAAAGGGCTAAATCACAAACCGTTAGCCACATCTAACCAGGGGGGGTGCGCATCACGTACACTTGGTGTTGAGTCGTGGAAAGAGTTTGTGGTAGGAGATTATTTTGAGGTAAAAAAAGGAAAACGACTGACATCAGAGGATCAGACCGAAGGGACAACATTATATATCGGCGCAATCGATTCAAATAACGGGGTTGCAAATAAAATAGGACAAGAACCTATTCATGAAGGCAATACCATCTCCCTCAGCTACAACGGATCAGTGGGGGAAGCATTCTATCAGCCAGAACCGTTCTGGGCAACCGATGATGTAAATGTCTTGTATTTCCGTCCGGAAAACGGAATCCAGTTTAACAAATACATTGCGTTATTCGTCTGCGCAGTTCTCCGACAGGAAAAATACCGATACTCCTATGGCCGTAAATGGGTTCTGGAAAACATGAAATCTACTGTGATCAAGCTTCCAGCCAAAGAGGGAAAGCCGGATTGGGCATTCATGGAAAGCTATATAAAAACACTGCCCTATGGAGATCGTATCTAAGGAGGCTTACCTTGAGCGAAATCAAGACTTCACAAAAAGGTGTGGATTATGCTCCACCCCAGACCCTCAAAACGAAAAAGAGGGTGTATTCTCAGGCGCTTCTGATGAAAATACCGCATGATCATGCAGGAGAAAGCGACATCTCGCTTAAGCTTGGGCGGTATACATTACCGTATGGACGAGTAGTAGGTAATCAGCCCAAAAGCGAATTAACGCTGGATAATGATGAACTTACGGCACTCATTAAGTATATTTCTGACAATTACACACCGGTCAATCTTGGACAGGGGCAATACATAAGTGTTGACAGGGACAATGCCGAACTGGTACGTCAATTTAAAGCATTGATTGATGGACAAGCAGATACGGCGAGTTTGCTCATCGAAAATGGCATTCTTTCCGATAATGTGTACATTGCGGCGACATCCATCAAAAAGATCGGAGCTCTTGAAGAATACGAAGCATCTCTTGCCAAAGACCATCCAGAGAGCTACTGGCAGTCATGGTTTTCAGAGAATAAATGGCTTTTGGGGTCAGACTTTGCCCAGATAATTGACGAGAGGCACATTGATACAGAGAATATCGCTGATTACATCATGAAGGCTTTTGATGGTTTTGTCGATTTGGTGGAGATCAAAAAGCCGAATGGAATGCCGTTTTGGGCTAACTCAAAAGACCATGATAACTATATTCCGTCAGCGGAGTTGATTAAAGCTATTACGCAATGCCTCAATTATCTTCGTGCAATAGAAGAAGAGGCCAACAGTGTTAAGTTTGTTCAGAGAACAAAGAGCAAGGTTATTAAACCGCGCTGCATTTTGATCTATGGTCGCTCCGACAATTGGAACGATGAGCAGCGCGAGGCTTACAGAGTCCTTAACGCTGCATATAACCAGCTCTCTATCCTAACCTATGATCACCTCCTTATGAGGGCAAAAAACGTGCTGGGCGTAATAGATGATCCTATGGAGGACGAGGACGAAGATCTACCGTTTTAGAAGAGATACCTATATGGATGAAACGGGTGATATTTACATATTGACAAACCCGTCCTTCCCGGAATATGTAAAGATCAAGTATGCGGACGGTATCGACAAACGACTGCAGCAACTCAACCGGAGTGAGTGTATCCCGTTTGCCTCCCGCGTCTATGCAACCTATGCAGCAGCATGAAGGAGGGAACTCTCTTGTTGAACTGGATTAAGAAGAAAAAACAAAAAGCAGAGAAAGCAAAAGCATTTGCTCCCAACAACAAATTGTATTTATGGCTGTTGCTCGGAGCTATTGTCCTAACGGGTCTCCCGTTATTAGTTCAAGGCTGTGACGCGGCTTTTACGATTTGGACAAGTATTACATGTGGCGGAATCGCTTCCATTGTCGTAGCCTGGTTAATTGATATAGCAAACTGCAGACAGTTGAACAAGAAAGCAGTTGAACACCGTAAAACTCTTTTGTCTAATCTTTACCACGTCTTTGACAATGGGCTACAGCTCCTTATTCTTGAAAGCGCAGAAAAAGATCAGTGTACGGATTCGAAAAAATGGTATGGGTGGATAGAGACTGTGGAAAAACAGGCGATGAATGATCCGGCTCTAATTCCAGCATCTATCCGGAGTTTAATGATTTTCTTCGATGATCTAGCGGAACAGGTTTTTGCGGTAAAAAGCCAAGAGGCTATGCTGCTGGAATCAGGGATTATTTGCCAAGAAGATATCCAGGCGTTATCTACGATCTTGAGCACATGTGATGCTGCGAGGGCAACCTACCGGTCGAAAGACAGTGATTATAATTGTTTTCGGGGTTTTTGTACATATTGTGGACTGATTCATGGCCTTATTGGGTATGCCCCATCGTTACGACTGATTAATGATATGATGATCGAACCAACCCTATATCGTAAGTATTTAGAGGAACAGGAAAAGACGCGCACATCAGAAGCCGGCCAAGCCCTGCCCGTTTTGAATCCAAAACAGGAGGGGAATGAGACAAACGAGTAGAGGAAAAAGCGATGGATAAAACAGGCGTAATCTACATACTGACCAACCCGTCCTTCCCGGAATATGTGAAGATCGGGTATGCGGACGATATCGACAAGCGGCTGCAGCAGCTCAACCGGAGCGAGTGCATCCCGTTTGCGTTCCGGGTTTATGCGACGTATGAGGTCAACTCCCGACTTTCCGATCTGAAGATCCACAGCATTATCGACAAGCTGAACCCCAACCTGCGCTCCATTGAGAACTTCAACGGAAAGCAGCGCGTGCGTGAGTTCTACGCCATGTCGCCGGAGGATGCCTATTCCATCCTGGAGGCGATCGCAGAGATCCATGGCTGTGCGGACAAGCTGAAGCGAATCGCCATGGACGAGGCTCAGAAGCAGGCGGAGGAAACCGCCCAAGAAATTGACGCCGAACACAAGGAGCGCCAGTCGCCTTTCCGCTTTTCCATGTGCAACATTCAGCCCGGCGAAGAAATCGAATACTGCAACAACCCAGAAATCAAGTGTACCGTTGTGGATGACAAAACGGTAAGCTATCAGGGGCAGACCTACTCGCTTTCTTCTTTAGCCCAGCTTCTTACCGGCAGCAAATACTCCGTCGCCGGCCCCCGCTATTTCAAATACAGGGGCGAATGGCTGAACGACATCCGGCACCGGCTGGAAGGATAACTATTTGCGAGGATAATCCGTGAAAGCGCCGGAGTTATTGACAAGAAGTCTCTCCGTACTTGGAACTCCGATGATGTCCTCGCTGTCTATGACTCCCTCGCCCGAGTTCACGAGTCGATCAAAAAGCTGGCGCTCGCGCCGAAGAGCTTTTAGAAGAAATACTATCAAGATATACGAGATATCTTGATCATCCTCATTACCAATAGATAATAGAAAATGAGTGAGGTAATCGAATAATGGTACAGCAAGCAACCGCTACATCTTTACTGGCTTCTTTTGCAACCCTGAAAGGTTTATCAGACGAGAAAAAGTACAAAAGCCCTTATCAGATACTTCAGGAATTTATTAGGTATATTGTTCTTACAGAATCTCTGCATTCTTTTACTGCAATTGAAATGAAGGGGTTACTTAATGAGCACTTTAGTTTTCAGATCCCAGAGGCTGTTATTAGAACAGCAGCCAAGAATATGGATGGCGTTGTTTTGAATAACAATTTATACAGCGTTTCTGCGGATCTGAGTGGTCAGAGTTCTGTATTTGAAGAAAAGAAAACGGAAGCCGATGAATACAGTCTTAGCCTTTTAGAGGATATTTCCCAATATATTTCAAATAGATTAGCCGGAGAACCTATCAATAAAAATGCTGTGTTGAATGAACTAATACAGTTCCTTGTTGATGATCAGCCATCGTTAACCAATCGATACTTTGAATTGATTTCGGAATACATAATTAAGAATGAGCATAACGAATCAATTCAAGATGGATTGAATAGAATTCGTGAAGGAAGCGTTCTCTATATTGGCCTTTGTCATAATATAAATGAAACTGGCAGTATTTCCAAATCGCTCAGGCTTTATCTAAGTACAGAAATCCTTTTCAGTCTCGTTGGGTACAATGGAATAGTTTTTCAGCAATTTGCTAATGACTTTTTCGAGCAGGTAAAACTAGCAAATTCCGGCGATCAAAAGAAAGTATACCTCCTATTCTTCTCCGAAACAAAAAAAGAAATCGATGAGTTCTTTGCAGTGGCAGAAGCTATTGCCGATGGGAAAGCACATCAGTGGCTTGATAAACCTGCTATGAAAGCAATAACGAATGGGTGCAAAACATCAGCGGACGTTGCGGTTAAGGAATCCGATTTCTTTACAAGATTGCGGACAGTCTTTGGCATTACAGAGGATCCTCATGACTCTTATTATGATGAAATACATTTTTCTAGCAATCTAGAGAGTGAAGAATTTGAGGATGAGAATGACAGCGAGCAGGATAAAAAAAGAAAAAGAGAAACCAGGCTAAAGCTCATAAGCCATATTAACAAGCTTCGTGATGGATCACACTACCGTTTTGAATTAGATTCGGAACACTTGATAGTCACGAATACACAAGCTACGCTTATGATGTCAAAAGAACAAACAGATATTATTAAGGCTGAAGAAGGATTAGATTATATATGCGGCTTTGCTGTATCCTTAGAGAGAATTACGAGTATACTGTGGTATAAACTTGGTTCAGGTTTCTCTTCGGAAAAGTATCCAGTGAGTATAAGTGCATTGTTAAAAGCAAGAACTATTCTGTCTTTTAGTGTTGCCAAAAAAGCAAATCAAGCTTTTATTGAGGTTAAAAATCAATACAAAGCAGGACTTATTTCCGATGATCAGGTCGCTGCACGCATTATTACCCTTAGAAACAAGCCCAAGTTGCCAGAAGAACTGCAAGGAGATGGTATTGAAGAAACAATGGATTTCTCTCCGGAGTATTTGAGTAGATTCGAAGAACAGTATAAATCCAACCAAGAATCTCTGAAGGAAAGAGATGCGTTGATTGAGTCAATTAAAGAGAGCACTTCCATAACAATTTCTGAAAAAGATGCCACAATAGAATCGCAAAAGGAAGAAATCCGAGAAAAGAACGATGAGAACGCAAAGTTGAGGGATGAACTCGAAAGAATCCATCGCCGAGAGGCGGACGAATCGGAAATAAAAAGAAAACGAAAAAACAAGATTCGTTTTATTTGGAGCATCGCATGGAAGCTCTTGACTTTAATCTCTATCTCTGCACTTGCGTTATATTTGGAAAACAAGTACGAGATCAAAATAATACGGTATATCTTAAGCGCTGTTGATGCAGTAGGCGTCTTTTTTACGCTATGGATTGCACTAAAAAAAGACAAAGAAAAGTATTTTGGAAAAAATGATGATGACATAAAAAAATAGGTTGTTTTCAGGCATGAGAACAATCTCGTGTTTGACGAGTCATTTACTAACAGCTTCGCTATTCACCAACTCAGTTATCTGGCGGACAGATCCTCGAAAAATTCGCTTTATTCACCCTTGTCGAGCGAATAAAGCGAATTTTCGGTGAATATTCGGCGAATTTTCAGTCGCAGAAGCGGAGAATCACACTTTTCAATAGAAAAACGGCGCTGAAAAACGCACTTATCAAATTCTACCGCTGATCCTACCCCTCCAAGAAGCTCTCAAGCTGTGCGTCGTCGCTCAAAAACGTATCCAACATAAACCGTGCGCCGAGGCGGAAGCCGGTGATGAAGGTATCCAATTCGGATTCGCCCATGAATTCGGCGTAGACGTTGCAGAAGCGGAGGAACAGCTCCTTATTATCACCGGCGAGCTGCGCGGTGAGCTTTTCCTCCAGAGCGTTCAGAGAGTCGGACGCCTTTTTCGCAGGGAGTTTAGGGCGATAGCCGCGATCCTGCGGGTCGATATTGCCGTAATACAGCTCCTCAATGATATTTCCTCTCATTGCCCGTCACTCCATTTCTGCAGCTCCCAGAGCCGGTCGATATGGCGGCGGGACTTGCGTAGGGTCGCGTTGTGCTCGTCTGAGGAGAGCCAGTCGATCAGACAGCACTTGGGGATCATGTACTTGTGCTGCAGCGCCAGGGCGCGGAGCTTGCCAAAGCGAATCCACTCGCAGACCGTGTGACGGTTGTAGCCGGTGAAATCCACGATGGCGGCCACGTCGATCACGTCCGGGTAGGAGGCGAGCTTGCTTTCATAGTAGCGCCGCGTCTTCTGCGGATCGTTGGGGAGGGGCGGCTGAATACGGATCTTGTAGGGCTTCACGTCCTCATTCCCATATTTGTACCAGCTGGTGGGTACGATGTATCGGCTGGGGTTGACCTCCCGGTTGATCATAAAGTCGATGACGTCGCGTTTCTTGATGGCGTAGCAGCGGGTTTTCTTCCCGGTGCAGACGTGGGGGATCAGATTGAACTGCAGCAGATAGTGCGCCGTCCGCTTGCTGATATGGCAGACCTTGCGCAGCTGCTCCTTGTTCATGATTTCCGGGTATTGTTCGAGTTCCTTTGCATCGTATGTCATGACGAAGCTCCTTTCTGTTTTTTCGGTCCGAAAGGGTGCTTCATTGACGCTGCTGGGGTCTCTGTTTTCTTGCCTGACTTCTTGCAAACGCGCAAGAACGGAGGCTTTTTACGCAAGAACGCGGTTTTATTTGAACTCTGGGCTGGTTCAAATCAGCTCTGGCCGATACGGGTCGGAACGTCCGCAACCCCTTGCGGCGTCTGGGTTTCCGGTATTTGACGAGGCTGCCCGTAATGACCTGCTCCAACCGCGTATCTGCCAATGATAGACAACACTCGAAATCAGTTTGAGAGAGATCTCACGAGGGTTCGAATCCCTCCCGCTGCGCCAAAAATGGGGTTATTCTTGGCGAATAGCCTCATTTTTTATGCTGTTTTGTGTGAAGTGCAGCGCGTTCTCCATCGTCTGCGCGGACTGCTGCTTGGCAGAGTATTCAAGGTGTGAGTAGAAGTTCGCCGTGGTGGAGAAGTCGCTGTGACCGAGCCATTCCTGGATCATCTTCATCGGCACGCCGTTCGCCAGAAGCAGTGAGGCGCAGCTATGCCTCAAATCGTGGAAGCGGATGCGGCGAAAGCCGTGATGCTCCAAAAAGATGGGAAACTGCGTCGTGATATATCCCGGCTTGATGCGCTCGCCAATCTCGTTGACGTAGATGTACTCCAGATAGTCCGTGTTGTACGACCTGCCGCAGAGCTTGCGGTTGTACGCCTGCTCCTCTTTGAGCTTCAGCAGCTTCTCGCGGAACGTCGCCACAAGCGGCAGAGTGCGTCGGCTGGTCTTGTTCTTGGTGGTGTCCTGTGCGATCAAGACCGATTTTCCGTCCAGATTGCAGCTTGTGACCGTGTGCTTGATGGTAAAGGTGTTCTTGTCAAAATCGAAGGCGTCCCACTTCAAGCCGACGATCTCGCTGCGGCGCAGGCCATAGAAGGCTCCGAACAGGATCGCAAGCTCCAGCCTTGTACCGGCAGCAGCCACAAAGAGCTTGTCCAGCTCATCGTTGCTGTAAAAGCCGCCCTGAAACTTCTCTTTCTTGGGGCGCTCCACCTTGTCGGCGGGATTGGTCGCTATCATATCCATCTTGACCGCGTATTTCAGCGCCTTATGGATATTCGCGTGATAATGGATGACCGATGACGCCGAAACACGCTGGAGCTGGTCTTGATAGAAGTCTTGGATGTCTTTCGCGCACAGCGCCTCCAGCGTGATCTTCTTCTTGCGAAAATATGGGGCGATGATGCTTTTGACCTGATTGCTGTATGAGGAATAGGTCACGACGCTCACGGTGGACTTTGCCACTTCAAGCCATTGCTCCATATAGTCCGCAAAGAGAATATCCTGCGGCTTGCAGATGGGATCATGCTGCCGACGCGCTTCGATCAGAAGCTGCTCGGCGCGTTTCTTGTTGCCCTTGACGGGCAAGCCCGTGGCGATCCACTTGGGCTTTCTCTTGCCTGCCATATCGGTAAGGTTGAGAATGATGTAGTAGTAGCCGTTCTTTTCGTGTAGATGGCCCGCGACCATAAGAATGTACCTCCTTTTTTGGGGCCATGAGTTTATCTACTGTTGGCATGACTATCATAGCGCAACAGTGCGAAAAACTCAAATTTTTGCAAAAAAGCGCCCGTTGGGGCGCTGACAGCGTTTAGCCTACCTCTCCGCTGGCACGAAGATAGGCAATCAAATGAATTTTGGGGATGCGATATGTTCTCCCAACTTTCATGCCGGTGATGGTGTTGGATTGTAACAGTTTATAGCCTGTTTTCTTACTTATGCCCAGCACCTCACACATTTGCTCAATGTTCAACACATCGGGATATTCTTTTAGCATGAGGCGGTAGGCGTCCTTATTCGACAATTCGATCATTGTCCTACCTCCCATATATAATCACAAAGGTAAAAATGGCAAAAGACGGATAGCTGCCGGCAAGCAGCTCACGGGAGTTTCACCCCGGCCCATGCTTGTGGGTGCGCCGCGCAATGCTTTGAGGGCGTTCAACGCGGGAGTATCATTATCAGCCGGAGATCATCGCCCGTGCGCCGCCACGCGCATTTTACGGTGGGTGTATGGTCGCTCGCCTGCCATAGGGCAAGGTCATGGCGCGCCCGCCGCGCGGCTTCCTCCGTCCTAAACGTATCCGTCTGCCTATGAAGCGCATGAGCGCGTTCTCAAGGTGCAATGAGGTCGAAAAGCCGACCGAAGACCTATTTGCCAAAAGGCGGAACAGGTGAGAGACTTTTGCCTCTCACCTGCTACCTCACTCAAACGTGAAAATGTACCCCCCTATTCCAGAAAAATTTTCAGATTGTGCAGTGCCTTATGAATTGACTTTGTGACGACCGCGCGGGCGCAGCCCTCCATATCCGCAATCTGTTGATGCGTCAGCTCCCCGTAGTAGAAAAGAATCAATCGTCTACGTTGCACCTCCGGCAGACGCAAAATGGCACTATGTAACGCTTCGCTTTCCAAATTCCGCAGCGCCGCCAGCTCCGCAGACTGCATTCGGATTTCCTCCGATTCGTCGGATGGCACCGCTGACAGCTCACGGTCATCAAGATGCCGGTCAAGCTCATTCATCCGTGTAAGGTCGTCCAGCTCATATTGATCGAACAGATCAAACAGCGGCTTCTCGATCTCCAGACAATGCTCCGCTCCGTTGCCATCCTTGAATTGGATGAAGTAGTGCGGCTTGCTGGTTGCCGCGCCGACTGTGAACAGCCGATAGGGGTTGTCCTTATCAATGCGCCGCTTCGGACGCGGGTCTGTATCTTTTGAATGGCTTTTGTCCATTCTCCTTACCTCCAATCTGCTTTTTGAAAAACCGATTGGAGGCGGAGGGCCTCGACAGACTGGGAAAATGTCAAAACCCGTCGAAAAGAAAAAAAGAGCTACCCACGGATAAACCATGAGTAGCTCGTGCTTGTAATGCCTATATAGTTGCTTTTCCCGACACTTCCTTTTCACCCTTTACTTGCCCCCGCCTATACGGGTCGGGTTCAAAAGTAGAAGGCATAGGTGGTGATAGGATAGGGATTGTGTCTTTGAGTTACGGAACATTTGAATCTTGTGCCATGCTCTTTTGACAGACTTCGACTCGGTTCTATGTGTTGTTACATAAAATAGCAGGTTTAGTACACAAAAAAGGTCGAAGGCAGTCGAGACGTAAGGTTAAACCAGCGTTGGGAATAGTTAATTGCCTTGCCATTGAGATGCAAATGATGTAAAATATTGTAAAGTATACAAGATTGCTTGCTCGGTGGGAGAAAACGCAGATGCAGATTTTAGATAACATCAATCATACCGTGCGGGATGACCTGCATCAAAGCGTAAAGCGCGGCAGCAAACTATCCATCGCCGCCGCCTGCTTCTCCATTTACGCCTATCAGGAGCTGAAAAAGCAGCTCGAAGGCATCGACGAGCTGCGCTTCATCTTTACCTCGCCCACTTTCACCACCGACAAGACGCCCAAAGCCAAGCGCGAGTTCTATATTCCGCGTTTGAGCCGCGAGCGCAGCCTTTATGGTACAGAATTTGAGGTCAAGCTCCGCAACGAGCTGACGCAGAAGGCCATCGCCAAGGAGTGCGCCGACTGGATACGCCGCAAGGTTCGCTTCAAGTCCAACGTGACGCAGGAGCAGATGATGGGCTTCATGACCGTGGATGAGAGCACCTATATGCCCATCAACGGCTTTACAACCGTTGACCTCGGCTGCGAGCGCGGCAATAACGTCTATTATCCCGTTCAGAAGACCGAAAGATATGAGAACGCGGACTATTTCATCAAGCTGTTCAACGAGCTTTGGAATGACAAAAAGCGGCTGCAGGACGTGACCGACGTTGTCGTGGAGAGCATTTCCACCGCATACCGTGAGAACTCGCCCGACTTTATCTACTTCTTCACGCTTTACAACATTTTCAACGAGTTTCTGGATGATATCTCCGAGGACGTCCTTCCGAACGAGGCAACGGGTTTCAGGCAGAGCAAGATTTGGGGACTGCTCTATGACTTCCAGAAGGACGCCGCCCTTGCTATCATCAACAAGCTGGAGAAGTACAACGGCTGCATCCTCGCGGACAGCGTCGGCCTTGGCAAGACCTTTACCGCGCTGGCGGTCGTAAAATACTACGAAAACCGCAACAAATCAGTTTTGGTGCTTTGCCCGAAGAAGCTCTCAGAGAACTGGAACACCTACAAGCACAACTACGACAACAACCCCATCGCGGCGGATCGGCTCCGCTACGATGTGCTTTACCATACCGACCTCAGCCGTGACAGCGGCGAATCCAACGGCATCGACCTCTCCCGCATTAACTGGGGCAACTATGACCTCGTGGTCATCGACGAGAGCCATAACTTCCGCAACGGCGGCGAGCTGTCCGGCGAGGAGGGACGCGAGAACCGATACCTCCGCCTGCTGAACCGCGTCGTCCGCGCGGGCGTCAAGACAAAAGTGCTGATGCTCTCTGCCACGCCGGTCAACAACCGCTTCAACGACCTTAAAAATCAGCTCCAGCTCGCCTATGAGGGCGACGCCTCCATCATCAACGCGCAGCTGGACACCTCCAAATCCATCGACGAGATCTTCCGCGGGGCGCAGAAGTCCTTCAACGCATGGAGCAAGCTGCCTGCCGAGGGACGCACCACGGACGCACTGCTGCGGACGCTCGACTTCGACTTCTTTGAGGTGCTGGACAGCGTGACGATTGCCCGCTCCCGGCGTCACATCGAGAAGTATTACAACACCGAGGCCATCGGTAAGTTCCCGGAGCGGCTGAAGCCCATCTCCCTTGCGCCGAAGCTCACAGATCTCAGCGACGCCATCACCTACAACGAGATATTCGGCATTCTGGATAAACTTAACCTTTATATTTACACGCCGTCGTACTACGTCCTGCCGTCGCGCGTCGCAAAGTATGAGGAATTGAGCACCAAGCGCGAGACCCGCGGCGGCATCTCCCAGCGCGGGCGTGAGCAGGGCATCCGCCGCCTCATGAGCATCAACCTGCTCAAGCGCCTGGAAAGCTCCGTTTACGCTTTCCGCCTGACGGTGCAGCGCATCCGCGACTACATCGGCAGCACCATAGCGGCCATCGACAACTACAAGGACGGTCAGCTGTCGCTGGATATGCTGGAGCTCACCGGCGCGGATGATTTCGACTACGACGATCAAAATACCGATCTGTTTTCCGTGGGCAAGAAGGTCCGCATCGACCTCGGCGATATGGACTACGTTACCTGGCGGCGGGAGCTGGCGTCCGACTGCGAATACCTCGACATTCTGCTGAACATGATCGCCGAGATCACGCCGGAGCATGATACCAAGCTGCAAACGCTCTTTGAGCTGATCCGCAGCAAGGTCGAGCATCCCATCAACGAGGGCAACAAGCGCATCCTCGTCTTTACGGCGTTTTCCGACACGGCGGATTACCTGTTCCAGAACGTCAGCGCCTACGCCAAGGCGAATTTTGGGCTTGAGGTCGGCGAAATCACCGGCACCGTGGACGGCAAGACGACGCTGCCAAAAAAGAGCGCCGATTTGAACTCCGTTCTGACGTGGTTCTCACCCGTCTCAAAGTGCAGGCGCGACGGTGACACCAATAACCTTGACATCCTGATCGCCACCGACTGTATCTCTGAAGGCCAGAACCTGCAGGACTGCGATTACTGTGTCAACTACGATATCCATTGGAACCCCGTCCGCATTATCCAGCGTTTCGGGCGCGTGGATCGTATCGGCAGCCGCAACGCGGTCATCCAGCTGGTCAACTTCTGGCCGGACATGGATCTGGACGAGTACATCAACCTCAAGAGCCGCGTGGAAACGCGTATGAAGATCAGCGTCATGACCGCCACGGGTGACGAGAACCCGCTGACGCCCGAGGAGCAGGGCGATTTGGAGTACCGCCGCGCCCAGCTCAAGCGGCTCAAGGACGAGGTCGTGGATATTGAGGAGATGTCGAGCGGCATTTCCATTATGGACCTCGGCCTCAACGAGTTCCGGCTCGACCTGCTGGAGTACATGAAACACAACGACGATGTGGAGCACTCTCCGTTCGGTATGAGCGCCGTCGTTCCCGCGACCGAGGACGCGCCGCCGGGCGTCGTGTTTGTGCTCAAAAACGTCAACGACAGCGTCAACATAGACGCGCAAAACCAAATCCACCCGTTTTACATGGTCTACATCCGCGAGGACGGCGAGGTGGTCTGCGATTACCTAAAGCCGAAGGCTATGCTGGACAAGCTGCGCCTGCTCTGCCGGGGCAAGAGCGAGCCGTTCAAGGAGTTGTGCCGCACGTTCAATGAGGAAACGGATGACGGGCGCAATATGCGCGCGGTCTCTGAATTGTTAAGCGAAGCCATCAATTCCATCGTGGACGCCAAGGAGGAGAGCGACATCGACAGCCTGTTCAAGCCCGGCGGCACCTCCGCGCTGATGTCCGAGGTCTCGGGGCTGGACGACTTTGAGCTGATTTGTTTTTTGGTGGTGAGATAATGTTCGGAAACAAGAAAAAGCCAACAGTATATGACGTCACGCACAAGAGAACCAAAACATGGTGGGGCGGCACGAAGCAGGTTCCTACATCTAAGGCCGAGCAGCGCAAGCTGAAAGCCGAGCTTCTTGCGCATGACCCCCGCTGCGTTGTGATAGACGACGCGGCCAGGAAACGGATCGAAAAGGAGCATGAGCTCGACTGGATAGACCAGTTGGAAGCGTTGGGTGCCATTTTTGATGATTGAGGTGATGGCGGTTATGCTGGGCTTGCCTGCTACAACTGAATTCGGCCGGCGCATTCCAAAGCAGAAATTCTATGAGAACCTGACCGTCTCACCGGCGCTCAAGCGCGTGTTCATCGACCAAATCAAGCTGATCTACTGGCGCAACAAGCTTGCCCCGACGACGCTCAACATCGGGGCGGGCGAGCAGGTGACGGAGCTGGAAGTCTTTGAGGTTCAGCTGAAAGAGCCGTCGTTGGACGAAGCAGTGCTGCGGCAGATCGACCGCGAGATTCCGTACCACATCCTGTTCGTGCTGACCTGCGGCGGCAAGGCGCAGGCGTGGATCGGCTACAAGCAGGCCGCGGCGTCCGGCGCCAACGCGTTCAAGGTGGATACCTATTACCACACCGACTGGACGCCGGAGGGCGAGCTCTCGCTCATGCTCGACGGCCTGACCACGGACGCAGTCTATGAGAGCTTTGTACGCCAGATCGCCGGGGACAAGCTGGGCGCGGCGGATATGGTGGAGGATTTGCAGGCGTCGGTTGACAGGAGCAAGGAGCGCGAGGACTTGAAAAAGCGCATAGCCGCCTTGCAGAAGAAGATATGGGCGGAAAAGCAGCTCAATCGTCAGGTGGAGATGAACGCGGAGCTGAAGAGAATCAAGAAGTCATTGAACGAGTTGTGAAAAAGGGGGAAAACAGAGTGGCTATTATTCCGGATTTTTATCAGAATGCAGTTGCGTCAATTGGCGTTAATAGTTCGCATGGAATTGCATGGATTGGAACAGGTTTTTTCGTGCAAAAGCAAGTAAAGGAGAATCAGTATTTGGTATTCTTTGTCACGAATAAGCATGTACTTGGAGGGCATGAGTCTGTACTGATTCGAATGAAAAAGAAGGGGGCTTCCGAACTGCAAACAGTAGTCCTTGCGCTTGAAAGTGGCAAGACATATTTTGAGCACCCAGATGAGAGAGTAGATATTGCTGCAATCCGGCTACACGGAGGTGCTATCGAAAAGAACAATTTGGAGTTTTCTGCATTTGATGTTGATGAACACATACTGACATCAAGTGAGTTGAAAGAAAGAGGACTTAGTGAAGGCTCAAGTGTATTCATGTTAGGATATCCTCTTCCAATGCGATTAGTAAACAGCGAATCCAATGCACCGATATGTAGAGCAGGATGTGTGGCACGATTTGACTTAAACGAAATCTCTAAATCAAAAAATATACTACTTGATGTTCAGAACTTTCCCGGGAACTCGGGCAGCCCCATTATTTCGAAACCCGAAATCGTATCTATCGAGGGTACGCCAGCCTTGAATCAAAGCTTATTAGTTGGTGTAGTACATTCATATATAGAGTATCAAGATAATATAGTTAGTTCTCAAACTGGTAGGGTCGTTGAAGTTCGAACAGAGAATAGCGGAATTGCCAACGCAAACCCTGCAGAGTACATTCGGGAAACGATAACTCCCGCAGTTGAAGCGTACACGAAGATTTTGTCGGCTTCGACCATAAGCCCTGAGAAACCAGAGGAGACCACTTGATGGAACACATGAAATTTGAAACCCCCGACATTACGGCAGGGAACGTGGAGAAAATCGCCGCGCTGTTTCCAAACTGCGTCACAGAGATGCTGGACGAGGAACACAGCACGGCGGATAAGAAGGTCTATAAAAAGGCGGTCAACTTTGATATGCTTCGACAGATGCTCTCCGGCGAGGTGGTCGAGGGCGACGAGGCGTATGAATTTACATGGGTAGGCAAGAAGGCGTCCATCGTGGAGGCGAACCGCCCCATCCGCAAGACGCTGCGCCCTTGCCCCGAGGAGAGCGTCGATTGGGATACGACGGAAAACCTCTATATCGAGGGCGATAACCTGGAAGTGTTGAAGCTCTTGCAGGAAAGCTATCTTGGTAAGGTCAAGCTGATATACATTGATCCGCCGTATAACACGGGCAGTGACTTTATCTATCGGGACGATTTTAAGGTAGATGCTGACGAATACGATGAGCAGCTTGGCGTGTACGACGAAGAAGAAAACCGCTTGTTTAAGAACACGGACTCCAACGGTAGGTTCCATTCGGATTGGTGCTCAATGATGTATAGCAGGTTGATGTTAGCAAGAAACTTGCTTGCAGATAATGGCATTCTTTTCGTTTCCATTGGCCAGGACGAGATAGAAAATGCCATAAAAATGTGTGATGAAATTTACGGGGCAGAAAACAGCATTGGGAATATCTCAAGGTTGATGAAAAGTGGTGGCGCAAAAGGCAGATTCTTTTCCCCCAATATCGAATACATATTAGTTTATAGTAAAGATATCAATTCAGCAGGTGAGTTTAGAGAACCACTATCTGATGATATTGTAAATAAACTGTACACTGCAGTTGAAAAAGATGGAATACGAAAAGGCGAGCGGTATCGACCGTTTGGACTCTATCAATCTTCGCTTGATGCCAGACCCAATCAAAGATACTATATTGAATGTCCTGATGGAGAGCTGGTCATTCCTCCAGGAAACACAATGCCTGAAGAGCAAGCGGATGGAGCGATGGTTCGGCCTTTAGATACAGATGGTTGCTGGCGTTGGAGTCAAGAAAGATACCTTGAAGAAAAGAAAAAAGGCAACATAGCGTTTAAGGAGTCAAAAGGGGTATTGATTAATTCAGATGGAAATCCAGCAAAATGGAACATCTACACAAAAATCTGGTTATCTGACAGGCAAGATGAGGGAATGGTTCCTGTCGATTTCATTGGAAAGTGGGAAAACAGATTGGCCACAAAGGAATTGTCTGAGATAGGTATCCCCTTTGATTTCGCCAAGCCAACAGAACTGATAAAGTATCTTATTTCACTCGTTGAAAACACCAAGGATGCAATTATTCTTGACTTTTTCTCTGGCTCCGCAACCACTGCACATGCAGTAATGCGATTCAATGCAGAGAAAGGCGGACATCGGAAGTTCATTATGGTGCAATTTCCTGAAAAAACAGACGAGAACAGTGAAGCACATAAGAAAGGATATAGGAATATCTGCGAAATAGGAAAAGAGCGCATACGTCGAGCCGGTGCTAAAATCAAAGCAGAAAATCCGCTGACCACGCAAGACCTCGATGTCGGCTTCCGCGTTTTCAAGGTGGACGACACCAACATGGAAGATGTCTATTACAGCGCTGGCGAGTACACGCAGGAGATGCTGACAGGCATGGAGTCCAACATCAAGCCGGACCGCTGCGACCTCGATCTGTTGTTCGGCTGTCTGCTCGATTGGGGGCTTCCGCTCTCTCTGCCCTATCACAGCGAGACCGTCGACGGCTGCACGGTACACACATACGCGCCCGGCGACGCCGAGCTTGGCGTGCGCGATGCCCTGATTGCCTGTTTTGACAGCAATGTGCCGGAGAGCGTTATTAAGGGAATTGCCCGCCGCAATCCGCTCCGCGCGGTCTTCCGCGACAGCAGCTTTGCCAGCAGTCCAGAGAAGATCAACGTGGAGGAGATATTTGCCATGCTCGCGCCGGATACCAAGGTGAGGGTGATTTGATGCAAACCGATTATCTGGTTTATCAAGCCAAGTCGTTTTACAATGCCTACATTGCACTTGAGCAAATCAGAAATAATTATGAAAAAGAGCTATTGTACTTTGTCCCTTGGATAGTAAATGGGGCTTTCTCCGCTGAACTGACGCTAAAGGCCATTCTTGCAAAGAACGGCATCGAATACGGGAAAGAGCATAACCTGTATGTCCTTTTTTGTATGGTGCCAGATTCCTTTCAAAGCGAACTGGTGAGCTATTTCAGCAAGAAAGCACCAGAATATTTGGACGCGAAGAAATTTACTGACGAACTAATCCTAATATCAAACGTTTTTGTTGATTGGCGTTATTGCTTCGAAGGAAATCCTGCGCCAGCATTTGATGCGCGGTTTCTTTCTGCTTTTGCAAATGCTGCCATTTGTACACTGTTCGCACACTACAATGTGGACTTTGTGCCCTCTGCCACTCGAGGAGAAACAGATGATGAAATTAACGAAATGATTCGTGATAATCGTGAGCAATGCATAGATAGGAACATCAGTTATATTCAAAAGAAACTCAAGGAGTAGTTAGCATGAAACTCCAATTCAAACACCAAAAGTTTCAAGCCGAGGCGGCGAAGGCGGTCGTTGACGTCTTTGCCGGTCAACCATACCTTACGCCCACCTATCGCATGGATCGCGGCGTGGCGGATTATACCAAGTCTGACGAGATCGAGGGACAGGCGGATCAGCTGGCGGAGCTGGAATTTACCGGCTGGCGCAACGAGCCGATCGTGCGGGAGCTGGGCGACGGCGAGATTTTGGAGCACATCCGGAAGATCCAGCGCTCCAACCAGATCGAACCGTCCGCCGAGCTGATGGGCCGATACAACCTGACCGTCGAGATGGAAACCGGCGTCGGCAAAACCTATACCTACATCAAAACCATGTATGAGCTCAACAAACACTACGGCTGGAGCAAGTTCATCGTGGTCGTGCCCAGTATCGCCATCCGCGAAGGCGTCTACAAATCTTTCCAGATGACGCAGGAGCATTTTGCGGAGGAATACGGGAAGAAGATACGCTTCTTCATCTACAACTCCGCCCGCCTGACGGAGATTGACCGCTTCGCCTCCGACAGCGCCATCAACGTCATGATCGTCAACTCGCAGGCGTTTAACGCGAAAAGCGAAAACGCGCGCAAGCTGTATCGGAAGCTTGATGAATTCCGCTCCCGCCGCCCCATTGACATCCTCGCCAAAACCAACGCGATCCTCATTATCGACGAGCCACAGTCCGTGGAGGGCAAGCAGACCAAGGAGAATTTGAAACAGTTCAACCCCATGATCACGCTGCGCTACTCGGCGACGCACAAGTCGGACAGCATCTACAACATGGTTTACCGTCTGGACGCCATGGAGGCGTACAACAAACGGCTGGTAAAGAAAATCGCGGTCAAGGGCATCACCGAGGTTGGAACGACCGGCACGGAGGGCTATGTCTATTTGCAGAGCGTCAATCTGTCTAAAGCGAACCCAACCGCCACGATCCAATTTGACTGTATGGGTGCCAAAGGGCTTCACAAGGTTACGAAAACGGTGGGCGAAGGATACCGGGTTTTTGATAATTCCGGCAATCTGTCCGAATACGAAAACGGGTATACCGTCAAATTCATTGACGGACGCGACGATTCGGTGGAGTTTGTAAACGGTATCAAGCTCTATGCCGGTGATGTGATCGGCAAGGTCAGCGAGGAGCAGCTTCGCCGTATCCAGATCCGCGAGACCATTCTTTCGCACATCGACCGGGAACGCCAGCTCTTTCGCAAGGGCATTAAGGTGCTGTCTCTGTTCTTCATCGACGAGGTGGCGCATTATAAGTGCTACGGTGCCGACGGGCAGGCTTATAACGGCATCTTTGCCGATATGTTTGAGGAAGAATATGACGATGTGGTTGGTTCGCTGCAACTTGGAATCGGGGACGAGGACTATCTGCGTTATTTGAATGCCATCAAGGCGGCGAATACCCACGCCGGATACTTCTCCATCGACAAGAAGGGGCATATCGTCAACACGGTCACGGGCGACGACAAGAAAACGAAGATGTCCAACGACATTGACGCCTATGACCTTATTATGAAGAACAAGGAGCTGCTGTTGGAGCGCGATCCGAAGAAGTCGCCGGTGCGTTTTGTTTTCTCCCACTCCGCTCTGCGTGAAGGCTGGGACAACCCGAACGTGTTCCAAATCTGCACGCTCAAGCAAAGCGGAAGCGAGGTGCGAAAGCGTCAGGAGGTTGGCCGCGGGCTACGCCTGTGCGTCAACCAGGACGGAGAACGCATGGACGCCGGCGTGCTGGGCGAGGACGTCCACAACGTCAACGTGCTCACCGTCATTGCAAGCGAGAGCTACGAGAGCTTCGCCAAGGGGCTGCAATCCGAGCTTGCCGAGGCAGTTGGCAACCGTCCACGCGCGGTCACGCCGGAGCTGTTCGAGGGAAAAACGATTACCGACGCCGACGGCAACGCAGAAGTCATCACCGCCGATATGGCGCGGGAGATTTGGCTCGACCTGCGAATGCAGGGCTATATCGACAAGGCTGGCACTCTGACTGACAAGTATTACGCAGACAAGGCAAATGGCAGCGTAAAGGTCGCCGAAGAAGTGGCAGGCTCGTTGGATTCTATCATCCGCATTCTTGATTCCGTCTACAGCGAAAATGCGACAAAGCCTGAAAACGCCCGCAAAAACGATGTAACGCTCACCTTTGACGAGGAGCGTTTCAAAAAAGCGGAATTTCAGGCGCTGTGGTCGAAGATCAACACGAAGTCCGTCTATGTCGTGGACTTCAAAGCGGACGAGCTGGTTAAGAACGCAATCACGGCATTGGATGATAAGCTTCGAGTATCAAAAATCTATTTCAAGGTGGAAACCGGCGAAATGGAGTCGATCCAATCCAAGGATGCTTTGCGCGCCGGCGAGGCTTTTACAAAAGTCGAAAGCCGTACCCCGGACAAGCAGCACCAAGTAACCGCGAGCCGCGGCGTCAAGTATGATTTAATTGGAAAGCTGGTCGAAGAAACCAAACTGACACGAAAGGACATTGTCGCCATTCTGCAAGGCGTCAAGCCGCAGGTGTTCGCCCAATTCAAGGACAATCCAGAGGATTTCATCATCAAGGCTGCCGCCATCATCAACGATGAGAAGGCTACCATCATCGTTAAGCATATTACATACGACGCACTCGACAGGCACTATGATGAAGAAATCTTCACCGAGCCGACGATTCGCGGCAAGCTGGGTGTCAACGCGATGAAGACTACGCGGCATTTGTACGACCACGTTGTCTGCGACTCTAAAAACGAGCTTGATTTTGTTTCCGAATTGGACAAGAATCCGAGTGTATCGGTGTATGTGAAGCTGCCGAGCGGTTTCTTTATCCCAACGCCGGTCGGCAAATACAATCCCGACTGGGCAATCACATTTTACGAGGGAACGGTAAAGCATATTTACTTTGTTGCCGAAACCAAGGGAACGAACGACACACTGACGTTTAAGAATCACATTACGCCGGTCGAGCAGGCAAAAATTGATTGCGCGCGGAAGCATTTTGAGAAGATCAGCGGCGCCGATGTTGTATACGATGTGGTGGACAGCTATCAGAAACTGATGGAAGTGGTCATGCGTTAAATCGCATTAAGCTGTATAATTATCAAGCATTCCGTCGGGAACTCAACCGGGTTTGTTTCATTACTGCACCGCAAAATATTTTTCCCTAAGCTGCCCATACTAAGGGCAGCTTTTTATTTGGGAGGAACACTGATGGCGGTATCACACAGAGGCGCGATTTCCTTTGGCATGGTACACATTCCCGTGGGGCTTTACACAGCCACGCAGGACAACGACATTCACTTCAACCAGCTCTGCAAGGAGGACGGCAGCCGCGGATAATGTACAATAAGTTGCGCAAATTGAAAAGAGCATAAAAGAAGACATAGCTTGCAGGCTCTGGTAGAATGAAGTCACGACACACCATTCTGAAAGGAGACAGCAAACTATGTCCGAGAAAATTGTACAGCTGAATGAGGAAATTATCAAGGGGCAGCTCAAAGAATTAGTTCGAGGAAGTGTAGAGGAAACCCTGAACGAAC
>Ga0256404_1003955_pt1 | contig 28977 bp, 28 predicted proteins | sample RumenRJG_01DNA_FD_185990 | JGI IMG/M metagenome (GOLD analysis project Ga0256404, IMG submission 185990) | Bovine rumen microbial communities from Lethbridge, Alberta, Canada - RJG_01 | ecosystem: Host-associated > Mammals > Digestive system > Stomach > Rumen | place: Canada: Alberta | collected...
TGGGGTTCACTTCATGAATCTACTTATTTATTTGCAGGTATTATTTCTTTAATTATAAATTGTATATTAAAATTATTTCTCATTTGTTCTAGTTCATTATTTTCTATTTCTATATATATTTCATCGTTTACTTTTATTCTTCTTTTATTTTCAATATTTAAATTATTTTCATTTAAGAAGTTTTCTGGAATGAATAAAATATTATTATAATTACAAATTGTAATTGGTTTAGAGTCTTCTTTGTGTGAATGGTATACCTTAACTATTACATATTTTTCATTGTTTAATTCTTCTAAATTTGTTTTATAACAGATTTTATTTAATATTTTTTTTGTTATATTAGTATCAGATATCTTTTTTGTTGTATATAGTTCTTCTCCTAATTTATAAACTATTAAAATATTAGTAGGTCTTTCTTTAGTAGTTATTTTTATTTCGTTTCCTTCAAGATTAAGTTTATCTTCTAATTTCTTTAAATCTCTATAATTAATAGAATAACAATTAGAATTATCTATTAATTTTGGATTACCTTCGATATTCATTTCTAATTCTCTAGATTTTTCTAATAAATCTCTTGTTATATAAATAATATTTTTTTCTTCATCATAATAATAATTAAAACTATCTTTCATATATATTCTCCTATTCTATATAATTATATAATAAAAAAGACTAAATTTATAGTCTTTTAAAACATTTCGTCAACATTTTGTGGTACTTGGTCATTTATAATTGTATTTATTATTTTATCTTCTTTTTCTTTGGAAATATTTTTTCCTGTAATTTTACATAATTCTTGGATTACTTCTCTAATTGATTTTTCATCTTTCATATTGTTGCCTTTTAATTTATCAGCTAAATTTAGTATTGTTTCTTTATTTACATTTGTTTTTTTTTCTATTCTGTTAAATAAATTATCTTTAAACATATAACCTCCTACATAATTATATGTAAGAGGTTATTATTAATTTCTTCTTTGTTTAGCTAGTTGATTACATTTTTTAGTAAATTCTTCTAAACTTATTAATCCTTTATTATATCTATCTTGGAGCATAGCAAATGATTTATCAGCCATTTGATTTTTATTTGTACTATCACCATAATTAAAGGCTTTTTTGTCTACTTGATTTATGTTTACCTTATCTTTATTCAATTCATGTTCCTTATTTATTTGATTGAATTTATTGGTAAATGTTCTATTACTAAAATTATTATTACTATTGTTATTTCCAATTATCATAATTCATCACCACTTCTATTTTTAAATTGTAGTATTATTGGTGTTCCTTCAAAATCAAAGTTTTCTCTTATTTTATTTTCTAAATATCTTTCATAAGAGAAGTGAACTAGTCCTTTATTATTTACTCTAAAAGTGAATTTTGGTGGTTTAATATCAGTTTGCGCTGTGAAATATATTTTTAATCTTTTGCCTTTATATGAAGGTGGAATGTTTAGTTCATAGGCATCATTTATTACTTCATTGAGAAGTGAAGTCTTTATTTCTCTTTTAATATTTTCTTTTACTTTTATTATTTCTGGCATTAATGTATGAATTCTTTTTTTAGTAAGAGCCGATAAGAATACGATTGGGGCATAAGGTGCAAATTGAAATTCTGCTCGCATTAATTTTTGAAAGTCATTAATTGTTGTATCTTTTACGGTATCCCATTTATTAACAGCAAATATTAAACCTTTACCTCGTTCGATAGCATATCCAGCAATATGTTTATCATGCTCTTTAATTCCTTCTTCGGCATTTATTACGACCACGCAAATATCTGATCTATCAATAGCTTTCATTGATCTAAATAGTGAATACTTTTCAATATTTTCATAGACTTTGCCTTTTTTTCGCATACCTGCGGTATCAATCATGACAAATTCCTCATTATTATATTTTAAAACAGAATCAATTGAGTCACGTGTTGTTCCAGCGATAGGGGAAACAACAACTCTATTTTCATTTAATAAAGCATTTATTAGAGAACTTTTACCAACATTAGGTCTACCAATAAAACAAAATTTACATCTTGTATCTTCTTTTTCTTCGACTTCTTTAAAATCTTTAGTTACTTCATCCATAAGTTCAATGAAACCAGTATTATGAATACTACTTATTGGAATATAATTATCAAATCCTAATTCATAGAAATCATATAAATTATTTTTAGTTTCTTTAACATCTACTTTGTTTATTGCAACAATTACTTTTTTATTTGATTTTCTAAGTAAATCTCTTACTATTAAATCGTTTGAAGTCAAACCTTCTTTTCCATCAACAATAAATATTACAACATCTGCTTCATCAATTGCGATTGATGCTTGTAATTTTATTTCAGTATTAAAATTCATTTCTGATGCATCTATTCCACCGGTATCTATTAAATAAAATTTTTTGTTGTTATATGTTGCCTCCTGATATATTCTATCTCTTGTAACACCTGGAGAATCTTCTATAATTGAAACTCTTTTTCCAACTATTTTATTAAATAAGGTGCTTTTACCAACATTAGGTCTTCCAACTAAAGCAACTGTAGGTAATTTCATAATATCCCCTCCAATTCGTTTTTATTGTATCATAAGTTAAATAAGTTTAAAAGAAAAAGTATTTTAAATGTACTTGATTAATGTTATAATTTAATAGAAGGTGATGATTTTGGAAAAAGATGAAAAGAATTGGTATAATAGTGCAAATGTAATTACTAATTTAATTATAATTACTATATTATTTATAATGATTAGCAGTCAGTCTTTTGCAGCTAATGGAGATAATTCATTTAAATTAATAACCAGTATGATTAACCATAATATTACTTATGTTTTAATATTAATTTATTTTGTGTTGTTGAAATTTAAAATAGGAAAGAAGTATTTTAATTACTTAAATTTATTTTTGTTAGTTTTATATTTAATATCAACAATTACTTCTTTACTTACTTTATTTCAATCTTTTACTTTAAGTACTGTATTTGATTTTATTATTAATTTTGTCTTTCTAGTATATTTTTCTCATACTATGTTTAGAGATACTTCTTATTGGAAAGAATATAGATTAGGAGATTCTCCTTTTAATGAATTTGATAATGATTGGTATTTTTATGTAGTAGTTATACTTGGAGTACTAAGTTTATGTATTAATTTAATATCTGTTGTAGAAATAAAAGGCGTTATTTTAGCTATTCTAGATTGTATTTATGTTGTGTTATTTGGTAGATATGTTTATTTATATAGAGATTATTTAGATAGTCATAAAATAAGTATTAATAATAGTGGTAATTTTGATGAAATTAAGGATAATATAAAAGAATCTATTAATAAAGTTAATGATATTATAGTAGATACTACAGATAAGATTGTTGATGATACTAAAGAAATTTCTAAAAAGTTAAATGATAATAATGAGAAAGATAAAAAAGATTCTAAGAATAATAAAAAGAAAGGAGATAATAAATAATGGATTTATTTGATGAGGTAAGTAAAGAGAAAAAGGAATTTCCTAGGACTAAATCTTTAAAGAAGAGTGTAGAGAAAAGAAATTATAATTTTTATCAATTGTTTTCTTTTTGGTTATTTGTAATTATATTTTTCTTAGGTATTATATTTGGAAATTTATTTTCTACTTGTAAAGCTTCTACTTATTATTTTTCTTCTAATTGTGTTAATCAATTTAATTATTCTTTAATGGTATTAATTTGGTTTGTAGGATTTGTTATTTCTGTTTGTATTTTTGCTGTTGGGCATATTATTTATTTACTTGAAGATATCAATAAAAAACTTCACTAAAATCGCAAATATTATTGATTTTTAATATAAAACATGATAATTTTAATATGTAAGCATAAAAGATGCTTAACAAAATATAGGGAGGTATATAATAATGAAAAAAGTTGAGTTAGTAGAAGCAGTAGCAACTGCAACTGGATTAACTAAAGCTGATTCTACAAGAGCTATTGATGCTACTATAGCTGCTATTACAGATGCTTTAGTTAAAGGAGATAAAGTACCACTAGTTGGTTTTGGAACATTCGCTGTTTCAGAAAGAGCTGCACGTGAAGGACGTAATCCAAGAACTGGAGAAACAGTTAAGATTGCTGCTAGAAAAGCTGTTACTTTTAAAGCTGGATCTGCTTTAAAAGATGCTGTTAACTAATTTATACATTATTTATAAAGGACCATTTTGGTTCTTTTCTTTTGTTTTACTTTTTAGATGTCTATATTCTTATATATTAAATAAATTTTAAGACAATTTTAGTAAAATTTGTTACAATATTGTTAGGTGGTGATTTAATGCTAGATGTTGCTTTGAAGTTACTTAAGGAGTTAACAAGTAATGGATATAAAGCATATATAATTGGTGGCTTTGTAAGAGATTATTTATTAGATATAGAATCAAATGATATAGATATTACTACAAATGCTACTCCTAAGGAAATCAAAGAAATATTTACTGATAGTTGTTTACCAACTGAGGACTATGGTTCAGTTACAGTTATTTTAAAGGGAATTAGATTTGAAATTACTACTTTTAGAAAAGAAATAGGTTATATTAATAATAGAAGACCAGCTGAGGTTAAATATATTGATGATTTGTATCTGGATCTTTTAAGAAGAGATTTTGTTATTAATACAATTTGTATGGATGAAAATGGTGAAATTGTTGATTATTTAAATGGAGTTGATGATCTTAATAAGAAGATAATTAGGACAGTTGGTGATGCTGAAAAGAGTTTTACTGATGATGCTTTAAGGATACTTAGAGCTATTAGGTTTGCTACTATTCTTGATTTTAAATTAAGTGATGAAGTAATTAGTGCTATTAAAAATACAAAGCATTTGTTAAGAAATTTAAGTTATTATAGAAAGAAAAATGAGCTAGATAAGATATTTACTAGTCCTAATATGAAAATTGGTGTAAAGTTATTATTGGATTTAGAATTAGATAAAGATTTAGAGCTAGATAATTTATATAAATTATTAGATACTAATACTACTAGTCTAATTGGTATATGGAGTATTTTAGATGTTAGTTTTAAATATCCGTTTAATAAGAATGAAAAGGATTTAATTAAGAAAATTAATATTGTGCTTCTTTTAAACAATATGGATCCAATGGCATTATATATGTATGGATTATATGTTAATAGGGTTGCTGGTGAAATTAAAGGCCTTGATATTAAAAAAATAACAGAAAGTTATGCAAATTTAGTAATCAAAAGCAGAAAAGATATTAATATTTCTGCTCAAGATATAATTAGTTTATTGAAAAGAAAACCTGGTAGTTATATTAATGATATTTATGATGACATTGAAAGAGAAATTTTGTACCATAGACTTTTAAATGAGAAGAGTAATATATTGAATTATGTTTTAAAAAATTATAAATAGGAGGTTGACTATGAAAAGGAGATTTACATTTTTAATAATTATTTTATGTGGTTTATTTTTTAATGTTAATGCAACTGAATATAAAACATCTACTTTAATTCCAATTAAAGATGTTGCAACTATTAAAACTAGTTACTTTGATTATAATGATATTAGTTATGGTAATGTTGATAGTAATGGGTATACTTTATTTAATTTTTCTTCTATTACTAACAATAGTGGAAGTAAAAAGCCAGTTTATGTTTCAATTGATATTTTACTTTTTGATGAAAATAAAAAGAATATTGGTTATGTTACTTATTGTTCAAAGAGTGATTTAGATAGTAATTATACTGGTTATACTTTAAAAAGAGATGAGTCATCTCCTTATAGTATACAACTATTAAAAAAATATTTTATAGATGGAAAAGGTGTTCAAGATATTCAATATTATAGCATTTTGGATGATAATAAAGATTGTCGAAATGGTGGCTATAATAAGTATGCAGGTTTAACATTGGAAGAAATTACTACTAATAAATTATCCGATGATTATAAACCTATTGATAACAATCCTTTCAGTAAATTAAACTTGCCTGATGAGTTTAATATTTCTCCAAAAATAATTGCTGTTGCTACTTCTATTACATTTCTAGTTATAATTACATTATTTTTTGTAGTTGGTTTTATATTAAATCTTCTATATAAGAAAATGTTTTTTGATGGTACATTTTTAGCTTATTTACCAATAACTAATATTTATATTACTATTAAATTGGCTTTTGGTAAGATTATTGCTTCTATATATATTATATTATTTTTGTGTTCTATGTATTTATTTTATAGAGGCTTGACATTGTTAATGATTATATTATTATTTGTTTTTATATTTGCTTTTTTACTTGATATAGTAAAGTTGATTACCAAGAAATATAATTTATTATATTTTGATCCTGAAAAAGGTGATATAAATTCTTTTAAAGGTTTTAATAAGAAAGTTGTAAATGATGGTAATACTTCAATTTCTGTAAATAGAGATACTAGTTTACTTAATAATAATACAAGCTTGATTGACGAAAATGATAAGCCACTTAATTTAAATTATGGTAATAATGATAATAGAACTAATGAAAATAACACTAATGCTGAAAATAATAAAGATAATGATTCTGACTTGTCTAAGATGTTTAGGTAAGTCTTTTCTTAAATATTAGTTAGTGATATTATATTTAGTTATGGAGTTGATTATATGAATAATTTAATTGATATATTTAAAGATGGTAGTATTACAGTACCTATTTATATGCTTAAAAATTATAAGAAATTAAAATTAGAGATTAATGAATTTATATTTTTAATTTATCTTTATAATAAAGGGAATAATTTTTTGTTTAATCCAGAAAATATTTCTGAAGAATTGAATATTGATGTTAGTAAAGTTATGAATTTAATTGGTATTCTTACTGATAAAGGTTTAATTAGAGTTGATGTTGTTAAGAATGATAAGGGATATATGGAGGATGTTGTTATTATTGATGATTTTTATAATAAATTATCTTTAATAATGATGGAAAATATAAACGATAAAAAAAATAATAATATAGATAATTCTAGTATTTTTGATATAATTGAGAAAGAATTTGGTAGAACTTTAAGTCCTATTGAGATTGAGATAATAAAGGGATGGCTTGAGAATAATTTTAGTGAAGAGTTAATTAAAGAGGCTTTAAAAGAGGCAACTTTTAATGGTGTATCTAATTTGAGATATATTGACAAGATTTTATATGAATGGTCGAAGAAAGGTATTAAAAGTGCTAGTGATGTTGAAAATAATCGAAAATTGAGAAATGAAAAAAAAGATAAGGAAGAAGATAATATAGATTTAGATACTTTAGAATGGAATTGGTTTGATGGTGATGAATAGTAATGTTAAATTGATAGGAGATTATCTTGATAAATTATTTCCTAATCCTAAAACTGAACTTAATTTTAATTGTGATTATGAACTGTTAATTGCTGTTATGTTGAGTGCACAAACAACTGATAAGAGGGTAAATGAGGTTACGAGGGTATTGTTTAGTAGATATACATTAAAAGCGTTAAGCGAGGCGGATACAAGTGATTTAGAGAGGATTCTTCGACCATTAGGATCTTTTAGGAAGAAGGCTCTTTATACTAAGAGTATTGCTAAAATATTAATTGATGAATATGATGGTATTGTTCCAGTAGATAAGGAAGTACTTATTAAATTTCCTGGTGTTGGTAAAAAGACTGCTAATGTATTTCTAAGTGAATTCTATGGTTACCCTGCTATTGCGGTTGATACTCATGTTGAAAGAGTTGCTAAAAGACTTAAATTGGCTTATATGAAAGATGATGTTTTAGTTGTAGAGAAAAAGTTAGAAAAGAAATTTCCTAAGAATGAATGGAGCAGAAGACATTTGCAATTTTTATTATTTGGCAGATATTATTGTAAGGCTATTAAACCTGAGTGTAAAAATTGTAATTTAAAAGATATATGTAGAAATTATAAAAATTAGTTTTTTTTATTAAATTTTCATTGTATAATTTCTAATATGGAGTTGAGGTATGATATGAATGATAATGGTTTTACTCTTATTGAATTATTAGCAACTATTGTAATCTTAGGAATTATAACAGCAATGTCTTTCCCGGTTTTAAGAAAAATATCTGAAGATAGTATGAATAAAAAGTTAAAAACATATGCTAATTCTGTTGAGAGTAGTGCTAAATTGTATATTGATTCATATAGTGAAGACTTATTTGGTAGAGATAAATCTGGTATTGTTTGTCTAACTTATGATGAATTAAAATCTAAATCTCTTATAAAAGATATTTCTGATAATGATATTTCATGTAATTCTAATAAGACAATAGTGCAAGTTACTAAATTAGGTGATGCTTATACTTATGATGTTCAATTAGGATGTACAAATTCGAAAAACAGTGATGAATCTAATTTAATTATTTTTCCCAAGAATAGTAATTTGAAATGTGAAACTAGTTCGACAACATTAAAATATGATTTAAATGTTTCTCCTGGTAAATATACCGATAATGATAAAAATAGATCTGCAGTTACAGTGACATTATCTAGTGATACAGGAATAAATAATAAATATAATGAGATATATTATAGTTGGACTTTAAATCCTAATAATGGTAATGATACATGGAATAAATTAAATTTTGATATTCCATCTGCTGATCAGCAAAAAAAAGATTTAATTTTAAATAAGATATCTGAAGTAGTTGTAAAAAAGCAATTAATTTTACCAGAAAAAACTGGTAAATGGTATTTAAAAATAGAAGTAAGATCTTTACAGAATGCCGCTGGAGATAATTTATTAACTGAAAAGCAAAATAAACAATATGGACCATATACAATTGATAGAGATAAGCCTACTATAAATGGTGTTACAATATCTTCAAAAGATTCTTCATATAATTCTAAAGCTGTAAATGTGACTATTAATGCGACTGATCATAATAAATTTACTGTAGATAAAGATTTGAAGTATTGTGTAAGTGAAAATAAAGACTCTTGTTCATCATATAGTACAGGTAATGTAAAATCATATGATTTTTCAGGTGAATATGATGGACAGAAAAGAATATTATATGTATGGGTTAAAGATAATGCGAATAATATTTCAAAATCATCTGGTACAGTTTATAGTGTTGCAAGAACTCATAAAATAATATATCATACGAATGGTGCTAGTATGATTGGTAGGAGTAGTGATACTTGCCTTGTTTTAGCAAATGGAAGTTGTAGAAGTATTACTATGCCATCTATAACTCCAAAAAGTGATTGGTCTACAATTGGATGGAGTACAAATAGTGATTCTCAAAGTGCTGAGTATTCTCCTAACAAAACTTATAAGGAAATTGTTCTTAATTCCGATTTAAATTTATATGCTATAACGAGGAAATCTATTTCAATTTATTTTGATTATAACGCAGGTACTCATAAAAATTTCAAGAGTATAGTGCTTGGAAACGGTAGCAGACCAAATAATAATTTTTCAAAAGAATGTTATTTTTATAATGGTAAAGCATCTAGTTGTGATGTAACAACTCCTAATATTAATTTAGGAAAAAATAATCTTGGTGCTCCAGGAATAAGAAGTCAAGCAATAAGTGAATTTTTTAAAAAGATTGTTTGGCGTCCAGTTGGAAGTAATAGGGAATATAGAATCGGTCAAGTTTTTAGTACTACTTCAAGTATTACTTTGAAGCCATATTTAGAGGTAAAAGACGAATATAAAAGGAGTGGAAAGGTTATTGCTTACTCATCTAATCCTACAAATGTCTGGATTAGAAAGAGTTATGTGTTAGATAGTGGTATAGAGAATGATGGTGCAGGTAATCAAAAATATGGAGTTACATGTAACAACAAGGAATTTATTTTGACTGGCAATTATGGGATTGTTTCAGGTGAAATATGGTTTGAAGGTTATACAAATCATGGATCTTTGAAAACTAAACAAGATGAGTTTAGTGCTGATAATACCTGTAAAAAAAGGGTTCCTTCAAGAGGAAATGGTTGGTCAACTTCTGTACTATTAGTACATAAATAATATGTATTAAATAACTATTAAAATTTAGGGACTAATTTATAGTCCTTTTATTGTGTGAGAAATTAAGTTCTTAGCAAGTAGAAACATCGTATTTAAAGTTAAGATAATATATATATTTAAAATAATTATCAATTGTTATTTTGAAAAAAATGAAAACATGTTAAATCTTTAATGTTAATTATTTATTTTTGTGATATTTTCTATCTTTTTAAATACTTATTAATTTTTTAATTTATAAGAATTTGTATAATAAAAAGTCAATGCCTAGAGCACTGACTTTATAAAAATTAAATGATTTATAATTGTTTTTTTATGGAGTAGTTTGATTTCCATCTGATGGTTGTTCTGTTTCAATTGGATCTGTATGATTTGCTGGGTCAGTTGGTTCTGCTGTTGGTTCCGTTGTTGTTGACTTTAATGTTGTACTAGCAGCGTTACTTGTTATTCCACTATATGATTTATATGTTGCGACAACTTTGTACGTTCCTTCAACACTATCAGGCGTGAAAGTATAACTTGTTTTATTTGTCCAACCTATTAAGACATTGTCTTTGTATACATTATATCCAAATTCTCCATAATCGTTGTTGGCAGAAATTGCTGAATTATCAACTGCTGACCATGTTAATGTAACTCTACCATTTGTTTCTGTTGCATTTAAATTTCCAGGAGCAGCTAATTTATAATTTTTAGTGTCATATTCTGTTGGTTCATATCCCTTTTTGAAGTATTCATATATTGCTGATTGTCCAGGAGCAGCTAATTTTGCTGGATTGCTTCCTGCAGCAACACCCACTTTAACAACACTAGAAGGTTGTTTAAATGCTTCTCTATTTGATTCCATTGCACCAGCTGCTACTAGGGCATTAAATAATCTATCTTTTTGAATAGTTGCTGGAACATTATGTAATACGTATCCATCAGCTATAGATTGTTTATTAAAACTATTATATCCATACCACATACCAATTACAGTTTTTGTTGAGTAACCAATTACCCAAGAATCTCTAATGGCATCATTTGGCATATTATAACGATTCATTGTATTTTCATCAAAGTTAGTTGTTCCTGTTTTACAAGCTACATTTGATGGTGTTCCACCTGTTAATTTAACGTCTTGTAAAACGCTTGATATCATATATGCTGTTGCATCTGACATTACTTTTGTTTTGGTTGATTTATGCGTTTCTTCTTTTTTAGTTTGTCTATATATTATTTTTTCAACAGTATATGGTTTATTATAATATCCTCCATTTGAGAATGCAGCATAGGCTGCCGCCATTTGAAGAGGTGATACTCCAGTGAAGGCTCCAATTGAATGAGCTTCGTGAAGTTTCATTGGTTTTTCGGTATCTTTTTTATCTTTTGGATTAACACATAAATCTTGTTCTTTATCATAATTGTATCCAGAATTACATATTTCTGGTATAATTCCTAAATTTGTTACAAATTCTTTAATTTTATTGTTATCAACTTGCTGGAAGGCTTTTAATGCTGGAATATTACGAGATGCTGATAAAGCTCTTCTTAAAGTAATTGTTCCATAGTATCCACCATCCCAGTTCTTTATTGATTGTCCATTTGAATAGCTATATGGTGCATCATCAAATAATTGATATGTTGACCAATTGTTATATTCTATTCCTGGTCCATAGTCAAATAAAGGTTTTGCAGTTGATCCTGGTTGTCTTTCTATTTCTGTAGCTAAATTGTATTGATCTATTGTACTGTTGCTTCGACCATCAACATTACGTCCATTTCCAATAGCTAATATTTTTCCTGTTCCAGAGTCAAGTACTGCAACTCCGGTTTGAACTTTATCATTTATCCAATTATATCCTTCACCATTTAAAACATTATTTACAGCATCTTGTTTAGTAGTATCTAGGTTTGTATAAACAAGAAGGGAAGTTGTATATGGATTTACGCCATATTCATCTTTTATTTCATCAACTACTGTATCGATGTAACCTTGGTATTTGTTTCCAGTTGTTGAAACACCATTTTCATCGGCTGTTAATGAGTCCATTGGAATACTTCCAGCTATATCGGCTTCTTCTTTTGTGATGTATCCATGTCTTACCATTAAATTTAAAACTGTTTGTCGTCTAGCTGTTGCATTTTTTGGATTTACATTTGGTCTATAATAATTTGGGGATTTGAACATTCCGGCAATTGTTGCTGCTTCGGCTAAGTTTAATTCACTAACATCTTTTCCAAAGTAAACATTGGCTGCTTCTTGTACTCCATAAATATTACCACCTAAGAAGTGATTATTTACATAAAATTCAATTATTTCTTCTTTTGAATATTTTTTTTCTAGTTTAAATATTGATAAGTATATATCTTCAAATTTTCTAACAATTCCATCAATTCCAGATTTCTTTTGCCCTAAGTGATCTGTAAAACTATTCTTAACAACTTGCATTGAAAGAGTAGAAGCACCACCAGCATCAGAATGTCCTAGTACTTGTCCAATAGCAGCTTTTAAAAATCTTGGAGCATCAAAGCCATTATGTTGAAAGAATCTTGAGTCTTCTGTTGCAACTATGGCATCAACTAATACTTCTGGTAATTGTTCATAAGATACTTTCTCTCTATTTTCTGAACCAAGTTTTGCAAATTGTTTTCCATCTTTATCATATAACCTTGTTACTTCTGCTGTATTTAAATTTGAAGTTTTAAATAATGGATCGGCTTCTTTTTTAACATAGAGCATAAAGATACAAAAAATAACTAATGAAGCAATTCCTAAAGCTAATAAAATTATTAGGATTATAGTTATTATCTTTCTCTTTTTTGTTTTATTTTTAATTCTTTCTAGTAGGCTCCAAACTCCATATATGATTGCTAAAAGTATAGCAACAATTATTGTTAGTTCAATACCTAGAGTCATGTAAGTAACTAAAAGTATTGCAATAGCAGCAAGAAGTGAAGCTATTTTTCCAGTTGTTAAAGCTTTGCTAGGAGCTTTCCTATAAATTTCTTTTTTGCAATTAGGTTTTCTCTTTCTTTTTATTACTTTTTTTTGCATTTAAATACCTCCAATTAATTGATCAACTATTTTTAGATAATCTACTGTTGGTATATAACTATCTTTTATTAAATAGGCATTATTTCTAAAATAGTCGATTGGAATAGACTTTCTTTCTCTTTTTTCAAGAAAATTTCTTAATTTTTTTTCTGGTAATAGATATGTTTCATTTAACATAGTAAATCTTATTATTAAGAAGGCTATTCCTCCATGTCTGTCTATATTTTCTAGATGTTTAATTTGGTGTGGATGAATATTTGCTAAAGTAAAAGAAGTTTTACTCTTTGATTCTTTAGCTTCAAAGTCTATATATTTTCCCTTATATATACCATTATAATCAGTAGTTGATGGGATAGTAAAATATGCTTCTTTTATAACTGCTTTATCACGTGATGGATAATCTACTTTTACTATCTTTATGGGAGTTGGTTTCTTATAGATATAGGCTTTATCAATTTCTCTATAATATTCATTTGAACTATTTAATTCACTTTCTAAGGTCATTCCACGATTTTTATAATTTATTTCTTTTTTAAATTTTTCTTGGATGTTTTCTTTTTTTATTCCGTTAGGATAGTTCATTTCATCACCTATGTTTAATTATACTATAACTTTATATATTTTACCATATTATTTTATTTGTAAATTTTGTTCTTCTTTTGTCGTTTTTATGATTTTTATAAAAAAATATATTATTATTTTTTTGGTGATAAAATGAATTTTTTAGAAATAAATATTGTATTTAATAAAATGATTCGTAAAACAAAAGAGAGTAAGCTTCTTTATGATAGTGCTAGAATTAGGGGGTTATTAATTGACAAAAATGGTCAATAATGCAATAATATTGCTATAAGGGATTGGTGATAAATATGTATCAGAATAAGATTAATCTTTCGCCTCAGGATATTCTTGAAAAGGAGTTTAAAATCGATACTAGAGGGTATCGTTTAAAAGAAGTTGATCAATTCTTAGATATAGTTATTGGTGATTATGAGCAATTTTTAGATATTATCAATAATCTTGAAAAAGAAAAGGCTGATCTTTTGAGTGAGAACATGAAACTAAAACAAGAACTTAGAAATTCTGAATTGAATGCAGAGGTTGCTGTAAATCATGCTAATAGTGAAGTGACTAATGTTGATATTTTGAAAAGATTATCTAATCTTGAAAAAATGGTTTATGGCTCTAGAAATAGTGATACTCATGATAACAATTAATATATAGACAAACGCTGGAATATTTATATTTTTGAGGAAAGTCCATGCTCACACATAACTGAGATGTATGTAGTGTTCGTGCCTAGGGAATAAATAACCTAGGGTAGTTTTACTAACGGCGATTTTCATTTCTAAGTCTTTTGATATGAAATGATTCATAAAGTGCCACAGTGACGATGCTTTGGGAAACTGAAGAGTGAAACGTGGTAAACCCCGCGAGTGAGAAATCCAAAATTGGTGGGAGAGCCTTAACGAAAGAAATGAATGGAGTTAAGGACCGAAAGGTAGATAAATGTTTGTCGCCTAGAAATAGGTACAGAACATGGCTTATTTATATTATTGTTAAAGTAGAGGTGTTGTATGAAAGAATTAGGAGAGTATTTAAAACGAACAAGAATTAGTAAAGGTGTTAGTCTAACTGAAGCTTGTGAGGATTTAGATTTTTCTACATCACGTTTAGAGAATATAGAAAGTGGAAATGTTCGAGCATTTAAGGATGTTTATGAATTGAGAGATAACATTAAGACATATGCTAGGTATTTAGGATTAAATCCGGATAAAGTAGTAGATGAATTTAATGGCTTTTTATTTCAACATACTTCAAAAATATCCCTAGATGATATTAGAGAAGCACAAAAGAAAAAAGATGAAGAAGCGGAAGAAAAAAGAATTAAATCGCCTTATACAATTCCACATAAAAAGAAAAAAAATTTATGGCCAATTTTTTATATTGGTATTGGTACTGTTATATTATTAGTTATTATTTATTTAATAATTAAAAGTATTAATCAAGTGCCTGAAAGAACTAATGAGCTAAGTTCTTATAGAGAGGAGTATAATTTTTATGAATTTACCAAACAAGATTACAATTGCTAGATTAATATTGACTTTAATTATTATAGTCATGTTACTTATACCTTATTCTACACTTGGAATAAACGTTACTACGTTTGATGTTAATGGAGTGAAAGTTGAACTTGTTTATATTATTGCTGGAGTTATATTTGTTATTGCAAGTTTAACAGATTTTTTAGATGGATATCTTGCTAGGAAGTATAATTTAGTTACTGATTTAGGAAAGATGCTTGATGCAATTGCTGATAAGGTTTTAGTTAATCCAATTCTAATTATCTTAGCATGTAGTAATTTTATTCCAGCAATAGTTCCAGTAATATATGTTACTCGTGATATTATTGTTGATGCAATAAAAATGCAAGCTGCTAGCAAAGGTAAAGTAGTTGCAGCTATTAAATCTGGAAAATTAAAAACTGCATCTATGATGGTAGGAATTGCTTTAGTATTTTTCTATAATATACCTTTTGAATTTATTAATGTAAGGGTTGATTTGTTTTTATTGTATTTTGCGTGTATTATGTCAATTGTGAGTTGTGTTCAATATTTTGTATTGAATAAAGATTTAATAAAAGAATAATTTATTTTGATATATTTATTTAAGCAAAAACTTCTAAATGTTGTGGAAGTTTTTGTTTTTTTAAGAAAAATATTATTTACTTTTTGTAAAACAATTGTTCGAAAAAATCTTGCAATTTAAATAATTATATTATACAATGATTTTGTAAGTTATTTACGAGGAGGAAAATAAATGGCTGTTAGTAAAGAAGAAAAAGATAAAGCTTTGGATAAAGTTTTAAATGATATTGAAAAACAATTTGGTAAAGGTTCTATTATGAAACTTGGTGAGAATAAACATATGAAAGTTGATGTCGTTTCTAGTGGTTGTCTTTCATTAGATATTGCCTTGGGTGTTGGAGGATATCCAAAAGGTAGAATTATTGAAATATATGGACCTGAGTCAAGTGGAAAAACTACTTTTGCACTTCAAGCAATTGCTGAACATCAAAAGTTAGGTGGAAGAGCTGCTTTTATAGATGCAGAACATGCTTTGGATCCTGAATATGCTAAAAAGTTAGGTGTTAACATTGATGAATTATTATTATCACAACCTGATACTGGTGAACAGGCTTTAGAAATTTGTGAAGCACTAGTTCGAAGTGAAGCATTAAGTATTGTAGTAATAGATTCTGTTGCTGCTCTTGTTCCACAAGCTGAGATAGATGGTGAAATGGGTGACTCTCATGTTGGTCTTCAAGCTAGACTTATGTCTCAGGCTTTAAGAAAATTGTCTGGAACAATTAATAAGACTCAAACAACATGTATATTTATAAATCAGTTAAGAGAAAAAGTCGGTGTAATGTTTGGTAATCCTGAAACTACTCCAGGTGGAAGAGCACTAAAATTTTATGCTTCTATTCGTCTTGATATTCGTCGTAATGAACAATTAAAGATGGGCGATGGAGTAGTTGGAAATAGAACAACTATAAAAGTTGTTAAAAATAAAGTTGCTCCACCTTTTAAAACAGCAGTTGTTGATATTATGTATGGTGAAGGTGTATCTCGTGAAGGAGAAATTATTGATTTGGGAGTTGAAGCTGGTATTATAGAGAAGAGTGGTTCATGGTTTTCTTATAATGGTGAAAAGCTTGGTCAAGGAAAAGAAAATGTTAAACTGCTTTTAAAAGATAATAAAGAATTAAAAGATGAGATTGAACATAAAGTTAGAGAGTTTTATGATATTGATTTGAGTTCTTCAGACAAAGCTAAGGATACTGATAAAAAGACTAAATAAAAGTCTTTTTTGATATCTCTTGTATTTAATCATATTATTATATGGGTGATGATTTTTTGAAAAATATAAATGAATTAATTGAATGTAATTATAATATTAAAATATATGGAATTACTGATGATTCAAGGCTAGTAGAACCTGGGTATTTATTTGTTGCGACGAAAGGATATAATGTTGACCATTTTGATTATATAAAGATGGCAATTGAGAATGGCTGTAGTTTTGTTATATGTGATAGAAAAATTGAATATGATATTCCACATTTAATTGTGGAAAATATAAATGATTTATTTTATGAATTATGTCGCAAATTTTATGATTTGGATTTAGATAAGTTTAATTTTATTGGTATAACTGGAACTGATGGTAAGACGACTACGGCAACAATAATTAAAAATATTTTAAATAAATGTGCATATATTGGTACTAATGGAGTTGAGCTAGATACTAAAGAAATACCTACTAGCAATACAACTCCTTGTGTTTCAGAATTATATAAAGATTTGAAATATGTTTGTGATAACGGTATTAATAATGTAGTAATGGAAGTTTCAAGTGAGGCATTATTACATGATAGGGTTAAACAATTAAGATATTCTATAGTAGGGTTTACTAATATTACTGGTGATCATTTAAATGTTCATAAAACTTTTGAAAATTATGTTAAGTGTAAAATAAAACTTCTAGATTTATTAAAAGATGATGGTATTGCTATTGTAAATGGGGACGATGAAATTTTACATAATATTAAACATAAAAATCTTTATACTTTTGGTTTTAATACTGATAATAATTTTGTGATTACAAATGTTAAATATAATAAAAATACTACATTTATTGAGATTAATAATGATATTAAAATTACAAGTCCATTAATTGGAAAGTATAATGTTTATAATGTGGTAATGGCATATCTTATTGGAAAATTCTTTGGTGTAGAAGATTCATTGCTAATAAGTAGAATTAATAAACTTAGACCTATCAAAGGTAGGTGTGAACTTTTAGATTTTGGACAAGATTATGATATAGTTTTAGATTATGCTCATACTATTAATGGTATAAGGAATATTTTAAATACTTTTAAAAATTATTCTAATATTATTATTTTAACTGGATGTGCTGGCGGAAGAGAAAAGGAAAAAAGAAGAACTATTGGTAAAATGATTATGGAAAATTCTAATGTTTCTATTTTTACTATGGATGATCCAAGATATGAAAAGGTTGATGATATTATAGATCAAATGGTTGGTGATGACACTGATTATGTTAGAATTACTGATAGAGAAGAAGCTATTAAATATGCTTTAAGCATTGCCAAAAAAGGTAGTGTTGTTTTAATACTTGGTAAGGGTAGAGATAATTATATGGCTATCAAGGATAAAAAAATTCCTTATTCGGACTATGATGTTATTTCTAATTATTTTAAAAATTAATTGTAAAAAAAACGTTTTATTTTTAAGTTGGAATGAAATATTTCCAATTTTTCTTTTTCTTGACAAGGTTATAAAATAAAATTACAATAGTGTTAGATTAGGAGTTGTATCTAATCTAGAATGGAGGAAATATGCAAAGTAGTATTTTAATCTCCATTTTACTTGTTGTGGTAGGCCTTATTTTAGGTTTAATAGTATCATTTATTTTTAATTTAGTAAGATTGAATTTAACTACTAAAAAAGTTAATAAGATGATTGATAATGCTAAGGTAGAAATAGAAAAATTAAAAAGAGATGCTGCATTAGCACAAAAAGAGGAAACTTATAAAATAAAAATGGATTTAGATAAGGAGATTCGCGAAAAGAAACAAGAACTTAAAGAAAATGAAAATAGATTGTTACAGCGTGAGTCTAATATGGATAAGCGTGATGAAATGTATCAAAAACGTGAAACAGCATTAGATGAGCGTGAAGATAAATTGAGCGAAAAGCAAGAAGAAATCCAAAATGAAAAAAGTAAAGTGGAGGAAATAAAGAAAGAACAATTACAATTATTAGAAAAAATATCTAATTTCAGTAAAGAAAAAGCTAAAGAGTTAGTTATGTCTAAGGTTAAAGAAAGCATGAATAAAGAGATTTCTGAATATATTAGGGAGCGAGAAAATGAAGCAAGATTGGAAGCAGACTCTAAGGCTCGAGAAATGATTGTTAGTTCAATGCAAAGATATGCTGCTGATATAGCTAATGATCAAACTGTAACTGTTGTTGATTTACCTAATGATGAAATGAAGGGTAGACTTATTGGTAGAGAGGGTAGAAACATTCGAACAATTGAGTCTGTTACTGGTGTAGATCTAATTATTGATGATACTCCTGAAGCTGTAGTATTATCTAGTTTTGATCCTTTGAGGAGAGAGATTGCTAGAGTTACTTTAGATAATTTGATAAAAGATGGAAGAATTCATCCAACAAGGATTGAAGAAGTTTATGATAAGGTTTGTAAAGATATGAAAAAACAAATTATTCAATATGGACAAGATACTTTATTTGAACTTGGCTTAACTAAATTTGATCCTGAATTTATTGAACTTATTGGAAAATTGCATTTTAGGACTAGTTACGGACAAAATGTTTTAGAGCATTCAAAAGAAGTTGCTGAACTTTCGGGATTACTTGCTGGCGAATTAGGAGAAAATGTTACATTAGCAAAAAGAGCTGGTCTTTTACATGATATAGGTAAAGCAATTGATCATGAAGTTGAAGGTAGCCATGTTGAAATTGGTGTTGATATTGCTAAAAAATATCATGAAGATCCTGTAGTTATTAATGCTATTGCTTCACATCATGGTGATGTTGCTGCTACTTCAGTTATTTCATCAATTGTTGCAATTGCCGATGCTTTATCAGCTAGTAGACCTGGGGCTAGAAATGATAGCTTAGAAAATTATATTAAAAGATTATCACAATTAGAAGAAGTTGGTAATCAAATTGATGGGGTTGAAAAAACTTATGCTTTACAAGCAGGTAGAGAGCTTAGAGTCGTTGTAAAGCCTGAAGAAGTTGATGATTTAGAAGCACATAAAATTGCTCGAGAAGTAAAAGAAAAAATAGAATCTACTCTTAAATATCCAGGTACAATAAAGATTACTGTTATTAGAGAAACAAGAGCACAAGAAGAAGCAAAATAAGCTTCTTTTTTTGGTGTGCCGTGCATGGCATATATCTAGTTGGTGAAAGTCCAATACACGCGTAGGTATCAACGAAATGTTAGGAAAACACAAAGCATTAATGGTGACATTAGGGTCAAAGGAAGTGTGAAACAAAATCGAGGGCCAACGAACAGAAATTTAATCTATTCGATTGGAGAAATAATTTTTACTAATAATATAAGTGGAGGTGATATAATTTATAAAATTTATTTTTTATGGTTAATTGGAAAGTTTGTTTATAATAAAAATGATTGTTGTGAAAATATTATAAAAAAATGTTCTGATTTTTTGAGTTATTATTTTGGAGATAGTTATTCTTTCTCTTATGATAATATTTTGTTTATGAGAAAGTTTTATTTATATTTTCCTATTTATTTAGAAAAATATGAAAATATTCCTTGGAATTATTATGTTGCTTTGTTAAAAATTAACAATGAAGAGATTACTAAACTTTATTTAAATATTTGTTTATTTTGTAATTTTGATTATAATTCTTTAAAAAGAATGATTGATGGAAATCTTTATCTTATAATTTAATTAAATAAAAAATGATTTTGATATTATATCGAAAATCATTTTTTTGTTGTATTTATTAAGTTTAGATTACTTATCTTTTTTGATATCTAATATTACTGGAAGTATTAATGGCTTTCTTCCTGTTAAGCTATTTATGTATGGATATAGAGTATCTGTTAAATCATTTTTTAATGTAGCAAATGTTGTTTTTGGATTTGCTAAATCAGTAACTATTACTTGTTCTGATTTGTTTTCTATTTTATGAATTAGTTCTTCATTTTCATTTACTAGGATGAATCCTCTTGTAGTAATGTTTGGTTTTATTAATAAATGTCTTTTTTTCATATCAACATTTATTATTATTACTAGAATTCCATCATTGGCCATAATTTTTCTATCTTTGATTACGGCACTTCCAATTTCGCCAATTCTATTTCCATCTACATAAACGTCTGCTCCGGGTTTACTTTCAGATTTAGTTAAAACGTGATTCTTTAAGGTTAAAGTGTCTCCATTTCTTAGAATAAAAGTATTTTCTTTTGGTATTCCACACATAATTCCAATATTAGCCTGTTTTTTTAGCATTCTGTAGTCACCGTGAAATGGCATTAAATATTTTGGTTGAAGTAATCTTATCATTAGTTTTATCTCTTCTTGATTTGCATGTCCTGATGTATGTAAATCTGTTAATACATTATTTGTATATACTTTTACACCTTTTAAATATAAATTATTGACAGTTTTTGAAATACTTAAAGCATTACCTGGAATTGCAGATGATGAAAATATTACTATATCATCTGGTCTTAATTTAATATATTTATGTGTTCCATTAGCCATCCTAGATAGGGCAGCAAGTGGTTCTCCTTGAGTACCTGTACATAATATAATTATTTCATTTGGCTTTAAATTTTTTGCTTCTTCTGGAGTAATTAATAGTTCTTTATGATCAATATATCCAGCATTAAGTGAAATGTTTATATTATTTTCCATACTTCTTCCAAATATACAAATTTTTTTATTGTGTTTAAAACATGTTTCAAAAATATGTTTTACACGATAAATGTTTGATGCAAATGTAGCAATTATAATTCTATTATTTTTACATTTATCAAACATTTCGTTTAGAGTTTGATCAACTGCAGATTCACTTTTAGAAAATCCTTCATTTAATGCATTTGTAGAGTCTCCAATTAGAACATCTACTCCTTCATGACCAAGAGTTGCCATTTTATATAAATCGGCCATTGGTCCAATTGGCGTTAAATCAAATTTATAATCTCCGGTTGTAACAATTCTGCCATCTGGTGTTTTGATACTTATACCATGTGAATCTGGTATAGAGTGAGTCACTCTAAAAAACTCAATTTCTATATCTTTAAATTTTAGTTTAGTTTGGTCGTTATATGCTATTAAATTGTCATATCTAATGTTTCTGTCTTGTAATTTTACAGCAATTAATTCTTTGGCATGTTGTGGGGCATATACCGTAGGTATATTTAAACTTTGTAATAAAAATGGTATAGCTCCAATGTGATCTTCATGACCATGAGTAATTAATAAGGCTTTAATTTTATCTTCGTTTTCTTTTAAAAAAGTAAAATCTGGTAAAATATAATCAACTCCCATAATTTCACTATCTGGGAATCTAACTCCGGCATCAATAATAACAATTGCGTCATTATGCATTACACAATACATATTTTTTCCGACTTCTCCTAAACCACCTAGAACAACTATTTTTGTTCCATTGGTTTTTTCATTATTCATAAAATCTCCTTTCTAAAATAAGCTTATAAAGAACTAACTATGAAATTATACTATATTTTTATAGATTTGTCCAATTTATTTTGCGTGGTTTTTATATTTATGTTATAATCTAATTCAATTTGGAAAGAGAGGTGATGAGATGTATAATCAATTTTTAATTCAAATAACGGTTTGTTTAATTCTTAGTATGTTGATAGGATTAGAAAGACAATGGAGAAATGGAATCGTTGGTTTAAGAACAAATGTACTTGTTGCGATTGGTTCATTTATGTTTAATTATGTTTCTTTTGGTTTAAGTGGAAATCATGATTTTGCTAGAATGGGAGCTGGTATTGTATCTGGAATTGGTTTCCTAGGTGCTGGAATTATTATTCAAGGTAATGATAGGGTTAAAGGACTTAATACTGCAGCAACTTTATGGTGCGTATCTGCTATTGGGGTTTTGACTTCTTCAGGATTGTTATTTGAAGCAATAGTTGGAACAGCTTTAGTTTTATTTTCTAATATTTTACTTAGACTTCTTTCTTTTACTATTATGGATAAAATAAAACAAAAATCAAAAGAAAGATGCGTGTTAAGAATATCTTGTAGTAAAGATATTGAAAGTGTTGTTTGTAATATGATATCTAGATATACAGATAAACATCATTTAGATTTGGTTAGTATGGATAAAGATGAAGTTACTAAAGATGAACTAAAACTTGTTATTAATATTATTACAAGCAGACCAAATGAGGTTGATGCTTTAGTTAAAAATTTAAGTGCTGAAGCAGGAGTTCTTTCTTTATCATGGAAACATAATAAATTTTATAAAACTGATAATGAAGATGGTTCTGTTGAAGAATAAGTTATGTTATAATATTCTTGAGGTGAAATAATGGGCTTTTTTAATAGTATTAAAAATATGTTTAAAAGAGAAGATTCTTCTTTAAATAATGAAATTGTCAAAGAAAAAAATAAGAAGACGGCTATATATGAAAAAGGACTAACTAAGTCTAGAAAAGGTTTTGTTTCAAAGCTTGCTGATTTAACTAATAAATATAGTAAAATAACTGATGAATATTTTGATGAACTTGAAGAAATCTTAATTATGGCAGATATTGGAGTCGATACTGTTATGAAATTTATGGCTAGACTTAGAGATAGAGTTAGACATGAAAATATTACTAATCCAAAAGATTTAAAAGAAATTATTGTTGATGAGTTATTTATTATTTATGTTAATGATGAAGTATTAAGCAATAAAATTAATATGAATGATAATGGACCAAGTGTTGTTTTATTTGTAGGTGTTAATGGAGTTGGAAAGACTACTACGATTGCTAAAATAGCTAATAAATTTAGAGATCAAAATAAAAAAGTATTATTAATCGGTGCTGATACTTTTAGGGCTGGTGCAGTTGAACAATTAAAAGAATGGGCTGACAGATTAGGAGTTGGCTTTTATGGTAAAGAAAATAGTGATCCAGCTAGTGTAGTATATGATGGATTGGAAAAAGCTAAGAAAGATAATTATGATATTGTACTTGTTGATACAGCTGGTCGACTTCAAAATAAAGTTAATTTAATGAAAGAATTAGAAAAAATAAATAAAGTAATTGATAGACAAATTCCTGGTGGACCACAAGAAACATTACTAGTAATAGATGCTACAACAGGACAAAATGGTATTAGTCAAGCAAAAGCGTTTAAAGAAATAACTAATATTACAGGAATCGTATTAACAAAATTGGATGGTACAGCAAAAGGTGGAATTGTTTTAGCAATTAAAGAAGAAGTTGGTATTCCTGTTAAATATATTGGATTAGGTGAGTCAAAAGATGATTTACAAGAATTCGATATTGAAAATTATATATATGGTTTATTTAAGGATATGATGTAGATGGAAAAAAATAACAAGAAATCTAAAATTAATGAGTATAATATTTTTAGTTTAAATATTCAATTATTTTCAACAATAGCTGTTATTGTTTTACTAATTTTGTATCTTTTTAAGATTGTAAGTTTAGGTGTCTTAGAAATTGTGATTGGTCTTACCTTATTAGTAATTAGTTATAATAATTATTGGGTATTTAGAAGAAAAGGATATACAGCTATATATATAATTGTAGGTAGTATAGTTATTCTTGTTGGTATATTAACAATAGTTGGAGTAGTTTAATGAAAGATGTTTTATATTATAATGAACTTTTTGATTTATATGGAGAATTATTAACTGAAAAACAAAGAAGTTATTTTAAAGATTATTATTTTGATAATTTGAGTTTTTCAGAAATAGCAAATAATAATCAAGTAAGTAGAAATAATGCTTTTCAGCAAATACATATAATTACTTCTAAGTTAGTTGAATATGAAGAAAAATTGCATTTAAAAAGTAAAAAAGATAAGATATATGAAATTCTTGAAAAGGCTCCTAGAGATATAAAAAATCAAATAGAGGGTATAATTTAACTATAAAGATATATTTGCTTTATAGTTTTTTTCTTGTAAAAGTTGTAGAAAAAAGTTATAATCTTAGTTAGAATAGGTTCTAAGAATAGAGGGATTGTTATGTTTGATAAAATTATATTTATTGGTAATGATGGTTGTAGTATTAAACTTAAAGAAGGGGCTACATTAACTTCTAATTTAATGAATTTACATTTAATATTTGAAGATTCAACTAAAAAAATATTAGGAGAAGTTAATGACTTGGATGGTGACATTGTAAAGGCTAGATTTTTAGGAGAAGTTGTCAATGGCAATTTAATAGGTGGTACTATTCGTAAACCTACTTTAGATGCTAATATTCGTGTAATTAAGCCAGAAGAAGTACCAATGTTTATGGGAAAAGATGAAGCTGGATTTATGGAATTAGGACAAAGTCCATTGTATGATAATACAAAAATATATTTAAATGTTAATAACTTTTTTAGTAATCATTTTGCTATATTTGGTAATACTGGTTCAGGAAAATCTTGTGGTGTATCACGTCTTTTTCAAAATATGTTTCATGATAAAAGATTAAATCCTTATAAAGCTAATATTTTTATATTTGATTCTTCAGGTGAATATTATAATGCTTTTAGTAATTTGAATTCTATTAATAGTAATTTTAATTATAGATATATTAGTACTAACGAGACTGATGGAATAGGTGAAAAGTTAAGACTACCAATCTATTTATTAAATAAAGATGATATGGCATTACTTTTACAATGTACATCTCATTCACAATTACCAATAATTGAGCGAATGTTAAAATTAGCTTTAGTTTTTAGTCAAAATGATATGGATGCTACAGCTTATAAAAATCATTTAATTGCTAAAGCTATTATGACTATTTTATATACCAATGAAACTGCTCCAAATAAAAGAAATGAAATTTTCTCAATTCTTGCTAGTTGTTCAACCGAACAATTTAATCTAGAAGCTCCTGTACAAGGAATTGGATATGTTAGAAAATTTAGAGAGTGTTTTTTAATTGATAATTCTGGTAATTTTACTGAAAGTGTTTTAATGAATGAATATCTATCATCATTTATAAAAGATGAATATGATAATTATGAACCACATAAAGGAGTTTTTTATACATTAGATACATTAGAGAAAGCACTTAATTTTACTTTAATTAGTGAAGGTTGGCTTAGAAATGAACAAACTTATGGTGATGCTGTAACTATTAGAGTTAGATTGCATTCATTAATAGTTGGTGAAAATGCAAAGTATTTTGATGTTAAAGATTATGTATCACTTGAAACTTTTCTTTCTTCTTTGTTAATAGATAATGGTAAAAAATATCAAATTGTTAATATTAATTTAAATGATATAGATGATGATTTTGCTAAAGTACTTACAAAAATTTATTCAAGACTTATATTTGATTTTGCTAAAGGATTAAAAAATAGAGGTAGTATTCCTTTTCATATAATACTTGAAGAGGCTCATAGATATATTCAAGATGATAGAGATAGATTTTTATTTGGATATAATATATTTGAAAGAATTGCTAAAGAAGGTCGTAAATATGCTGTAATTCTTGGACTTATTTCACAAAGACCAGTAGAAATATCTGATACTGTTATATCTCAGTGTACAAATTTCTTAATATTTAAAATTAATCATCCAATGGATGTAGATTATATACGTAAAATGGTTCCTCATATTACTGATGATATTATTGAAAAACAGAAATCATTACAAGCTGGTACTTGTTTAGGATTTGGACTTGGTTTTAAAATACCTTTGATAGTGAAGATGCAAATGCCCGATCCTTCACCTTTATCTAGTAACTGTGATGTTGTTAGAATTTGGGGTAGTGGTATTGGAGATAAATTAAATAATTTAAATAATATTAATAATAATAATAATATTTCTTTACCTAGTTCTCAGAGCATTAGTAATTCCAATTCTGTTGAAAACTTAATGAATATGGCTGTTATGAAAGGTATGTCTAACCCTAATACTTCATCTTTTGTGGTAAATGATATTTCTAGTACAAATAGTACTCAGCAACAAACTAGCAATAATTATATTACTAATCCTGTTAATCAAGTTAGTGAATTTCCTAGTGAAGAAAAAGTTGTGGCTGCTCCAGAGATTTCTAATGATCAACCATCTGCAAGTGTTGTTCAAACAAGTCAATCTGTTAAGTCGGAGTCTACTCCAGTAATTCAAAGTAATATTAATTCTACTTCATCTTCTTTACCAGAAGTTAATAATTCAAAAGATATTGGTAATACTCCTTTAGATTTAAGTGGACCTGTAATTACTGGAAATTTATCAAGTCCAAATGTTGCTTTACAAAAAAATAATCAACAATTAAATGTTACTAATATGTCTTCTGGTCAAGTTAGTTTAAATAATAGTAATAGTTTAGGTATATCAAACTTAGCTCTTGATAACGATAATTATGGTGAAACTGGTGATGACTTTGCATAAGTACTCTTTTCGAGTACTTTTTCTTTTACAAAGATTTAGTATTTGTTATAATAGATTATAGGTGATGAATTATGTTTGAAACATTAGGAGATAGATTACAAAATGCTCTTCATAAGATTAAGGGTTATGGGAAAATAACTGAAGATAATATATCTGATATGATGAGAGAGATTAGACTTGCTTTATTGGAAGCTGATGTTAACTATAAAGTAGTAAAGGAGTTTACTAATACTGTTAAAGAAAAAGCTTTAGGCGAAGAAGTGGTTTCAAGTATTAATCCAGGAGATATGTTTGTAAAAATTGTTAAAGACGAGTTAACAGAGTTACTTGGTGGAGAAAGTAAACCATTAAATTTAGATGGAGATCCTGCAATACTTATGTTAGTTGGTTTACAGGGTTCTGGTAAAACAACAACTGCTGGAAAACTTGCTAATTATTTAAGAAAGAAATGTAGTAAAAAGCCTCTATTGGTAGCAGGAGATGTTTATAGACCAGCAGCAATTGATCAGTTAAAACAACTTGGTAAACAACTTAATATTGAAGTTTATGAAGAAGGTAAAAAGAATCCTGTAGAAATAGCTTGTAATGCTGTAGAGTATGCTAAAGAAAACAATTATGATTATGTAATTATTGATACTGCTGGTAGACTTCATGTAGATGAAGAATTGATGGACGAATTAAAAAATATGAGAAAAGAAGTTAATCCACAAGAGATATTACTTGTTTTAGATGCTATGATGGGACAAGATGCTATTAATGTAATAACTGGATTTAATGATCAATTACCTTTGACTGGTGTTATTTTAACTAAGTTAGATGGAGATACAAGAGGTGGAGTTGCTTTATCTGTTAGACATTTAACTAATGTACCTATTAAGTTTATTGGTGTTAGTGAGAAATTAGATGGACTTGATTCATTTGATCCTGAAAGAATGGCTGGAAGAATTCTAGGAATGGGTGATATTGTTTCATTGGTTGAAAAGGCAACTGATGCAATCGATGAGAAAGAGGCAGAGAAAACAGCTGATAAAATGATGAAAGGCAAATTTGATTTAGAAGACTTTTTATCTACTATGAAACAGATTAGAAAATTGGGACCACTTGAAAATTTAATTAAATTAATTCCTGGAGCAAAAAAAATGGGTTTAAATAATGTGAAAATTGATCCAAAGCAAATGGCTCATGTTGAAGCAATTGTTTTATCAATGACTCCTAGTGAGAGAAAGCACCCAGAGATAATTAAAGCAAGTAGAAAAACTAGGATTGCGAAAGGATCAGGCACTTCAGTTCAAGAGGTAAATAAGTTACTTCAGCAATTTGATGAAATGAAAAAAATGATGAAGCAGATGAGTAATGGTAATTTTAAAATGCCTTTTTAAGGCGTTTTTTTGTGGAAGTTATTTATTATTTACATAAGATACTTTAGGAGGTATAAAATGTATAATAATGAATATTTTCAAAATATGAGTATGGAAAATAATATTGATGGCAATAATAATTATGTAAATAATGATATGGATGTTGATGTTAATGTTAGTAATGGTCCTAGTATGAATCAACCTATGCCTATGGGTGAGGCTATGGGACAGCCTGTTCAACAAAGAGTAATTAATAGAACTTTTGTACATGAAGTACCACATGTTTGTCCAATACATACACGTATAATTAATCATCATATTTATAAACATACTTATAGACCATGTTATACTTGTTCTGAAGAAAATGTTTGTAGTAGTATTCAATGTGGTTCATGTTGTCAATTT